>Ga0105032_100008_pt1 | contig 88836 bp, 101 predicted proteins | sample RS_126metaG_FD_91481 | JGI IMG/M metagenome (GOLD analysis project Ga0105032, IMG submission 91481) | Switchgrass associated microbial communities from Austin, Texas, USA, to study host-microbe interactions - RS_126 metaG | ecosystem: Host-associated > Plants > Roots > Rhizosphere | place: USA... | reverse complement strand
TTACCAGAGAAAGAATGAACTCCATCAACTTATTGAATCAGCAGGAGAATAATCTGAAGCTTGCACAGGAATACTTCAAATGGAAGAATGGTATCACTAATTAATTTCAAATTATGGCACTTCAAAAGATAAACTTCGATGGTCCTGAACCTTACTATAAGAAGAAAGGATTTATAGGCCCAATACTTCCAGACAATCTGGAGTACCTGGAAAATCAACCCTTCATAGCAGAGCCTATACCAGTGGCCAGGCCTTCTATATCTTCAACTACCACTCTTATGTCTAATAGGACTCCAAGAGTGAGCAACACAGAACTTGTAACAAAGAAAGTAAAAGGAGAGAAATTTCAAAAGGTATTATCAAAAGCCAATGAAGCTGGAAAATCTATACTACCATACGCCAGCAATATTGTCAATGCATTCAGGACTCCTCCTAAAGTTCCCATGCCAAATCTGGATCCTCTGGTTACCCTTCAGAAAGTGAACTATGATAATGATCGTTATGAGGTAGAGAAAGGAATACGGGGAGCAAATCTGAATGCTTACAGGAACTTAGATGAAAATACAGCTACTGCCATAACCGGATACAATCTTGCTCAGAGATTTAATCAATTGTCTGCTGTTAACCAGGCGGAGAGAAACCAGAACCTGGAAATTAGCAATAAGGAAGTATTGACCAATGCAGGTATCAAATCATCTAACAATGCAAAGCTGGATAAGATGGCAGAGTCAAATGTAGAGAGAAGATTAGCAATGCAACGTGAGAGCGCTGAGAATATAGCAAATGCAGTAGACAAGAAAATCATGATTGATAATGAGAAGTCTAAGGCTAACCTGGACTTAAAGAAATTTGCTATCCTTGCCAGGGCATATAACAGAGAAGGGGTAGCAGGCAGGGAGATAGCGGGACTAAATGAAATAATGAATGATCCCTTGGGAGCTGAATTCTATAACAATAAAGCTGGGAAGACTCAAGTGGATATAGGAAAGAAGGTACAGGAAGAATATAAGAAACGTGAAGCAGAACGTAAGAAAAAATGGAAAGAAGATAACAACGATTTTCTCATTACCAAAAAGAAACAAAGTGGTGGATCCATCAAGTATTCTACTGGTGGAATGATGAGAGTATTTGGATCAGGAGGCATCATGATTAAACCAGAGAATAAAGGAAAGTTCACTGCCTGGGCTAAGGCACACGATATGGGTGTACAGGAAGCTGCCAGTCATGTGATGGCTAATAAAGATGATTACTCCTCAACAATTGTCAAGCGCGCAAACTTTGCTAAAAATTTTGGGGGAAGAAAATAAACTAATTCACTATGGGATTATACGATAAATATCAGTTAGCTAATTCTACTCAGATTCCTCAATACGTGGGATCTGCTCTTCCGGAATTTGCAAGATCTGTAGAATTGGCTCAAGAACGTTATGATGCTGCCAGCCAGGGAGCCATAGGAATTGGAGAGACAGTTACCAATGCTCCATTCCTTGCAGCAGATGCTCCTACATGGGGCAAGATCAAACAGAATGCAGATAAAGATCTGGAAGATTGGAGTAGCAGAGGAGATTATGAAAACCTCTTGCCAGATGTTCAAAGAAAAGCGAGAGTAGTAGCTAGTAGGTTAAAACCTATCGTAGAATCTGTTCAGAAGAGAACAGAGTATGCAAAGTCCCTGGATAGCAAGGACCTGGGTCTGACAGAACTTGATAAGAAGACTCTACTAGAAATGTCTGATAGAGCTTACAAAGGAGTCCAGTTTGATGAAACAGGTCGTGGCTTTGGCCAGTACACCGGAAGACCTGCAGATAAAAATGTAGATGTGAATGAGACTATTAGAAAGGCACTGAGCATCATGCATCCTAATAGCATTGTAGAGGGATCTGGAGGAGAGAATGGAATGTGGAGATGGAAGACGAAGGATGGTTGGGTAGGAATCAAGAAAGAAGATATCAGAAGAGCACTGGATTTTGCTTATGCAAATGATCTGGAATGGAAGGCTCATACAGATCAGCAGACTTCTTTAGAAACCTTTAGGCGCACAAAGAATCTGGATGATAATACAGCACTCAAATTTATAGATGGGTTACCAGAAAGTCCTACCAAGCAATTAGCCACTCAGGCTTTGCAAAAGGGAATATCTCCTAGAGATATTGCAGAGCGCCTGGTTGCTCAACAGGTAAAAGAGGAGCAACGGTCAGCCGTGTACGGTTATGGAGAAGCTAAAGCTTATAACGAATATGATAGATCAACAGATCAGGAATATTCTTCTATTTATAAGATGGACTATCAACATAACCTGAATAAGGATATGGAATCTCTCAAGCGCCAGTGGGAGAAAATGGATAATGTTAATCCTTATATCATTGCAGGTCCGAATGTGAAACTAACAGATGATGAGAAAAATCCTGACAAAGTTTTACAGAATAATTCTAAACTGGGAGAGCAAAAGAGCACTATAGAATCTGAGATCAAGTTATACGAGAACCAACTTGGTAGTGGCAGCCTTTCTCCAGAGAAGAGAGTACAAATACAATCTAATCTTGATAATGCAAAAAGCAGGCTTACCGGAGTTAATGGAGCCTTGAACCGCAATGAACAGTTGCTTAATTATTCCAGAAATAGAACAGCTCAGGAAATGGGCTATGCAGGAGGATATGAGCAGTTGCTTAATGCTGAAGCTAACAAGTTACTTCCTGAAGTACAGAAGATGTATCCGGATGGATTGAAGACCAAGTCTGGAAAGACAATTAGTCCACAGGAGATTTCCAAGCTTATCGTAGAAAGAAAAGTTACACCAAATGCTATATCTACCATTCAGAATATTCCTGGAGGTGGTATAGCACGAGATAAGCTAACCGGAGTAACATTGGATACAAAAGACGGCAAAGTATTCGTAACTCTTAACAGTGGTGCAGAGAAACTGAAATCTCTCTATGAGCAAAGTAGTATAAGCAATCAGAACAGGCTCAATGAATTCAATAAGAAGTTCAGAGACAACTATACATCAAATGTAAAAGACTTCTCTTTAAGAAGTGAAACAATTGGTATCAGTGAAAAAGAAAGTGCTGATCTGACCAGAACGTTCAAAGGCAGTCTGGGAGGATTGGAATTCTATGAACCAGGACAGGCTCAACCTATATCTGAATCCAACAGACCTGAGAACTTTAAGATAGTTGGAATGGGATCACAGGGAGTAGGAGATATGGTAACAGTTAGGGCTGAAGGGCTTGATGAAAAAGGAAATCCAACCGGTAAGACATATGATATTAGAACCAATGATGTCAATGTTCAGAAGAGCCTTGCATACCGTTGGGAAAATAGTGGAGCTCCGGAAGCAACCTTAGCTGCAAGAACAATCAGACCTGGATCAGGAGCAAGAATTATAAATTCTATGGCAGTAGGAGATAAGAAAGTAATAGGATCAGCCCAACTGGCAGATGGCACTGTATCTGATCTTACGGTACAACCTATACGAAATCCTGACAATAGCGTTAGTTACAAGCTTTACGATAACAAGGGTAATATATTACAGAGCACTAATTCATCTTCTGAAGCTGGATTGTGGATAGACAAGTTTACTGGAATGGATAATCTTCCACCATATCTTAATCCGAAAAAGAGACTGAAGTCTACAACTACTAAATCATCTAAAACGGTATCTACAACTATAAGCGATGTTAACTATTGAGGAACTAAATAATATATACGATCAGGGAGTAGATGGGCCAGGTGATCCAGTGCCTAAGCCTAAACCTATGAAGATAGAAGACTTCCAAAGAAGTCTTAGAGAAGATGTAACTTCCAGAAGTGCAAAGTTTGGAGAAACTTCTCCGATAGATATAGAACCTTATAAAGGATATAACACAGAAGGAGTATATCCAAGCAGAGATATTAATGCCATACGTGGAGAAAATCAGTCTTCCTGGGATAAATGGGGAAACTTCGTTGGCAGGACTTTAGCCAAAACAGCTACAGGCATAGTTGAAGGTATTGGCTATGCAGGATCACTTCTTACTGAGTGGGGAGATGATAGGGACTATAGTAACGGGTTAACTGAATCCATGAGATCTACCAATCAGTGGCTGGATGAAAATCTTCCGATCTATAGAACGACAAACAAGACTTGGGGACTGGGAGACCTTGGCTGGTGGCTAAACAATGCAGAGGGCCTGGTAAGCAGCCTGGCTTCCTTCGCAGTAGCTGGTACAGGGGTTGCTAAAGGGGTTGGACTAGCTGGAAAGGTAAGTGGTTTAGCTAAAGCATCTGAGATACTATCAGGAGGACTGAAACTAGGACAGCAAACTAGCAGGCTATTGACTGCTGGGGCCCTAGCTTATCAGGAAGGAGCAATGATGGGGAAAGGGGTATTTGATGAAGTCTATCAGACCAACCTGCAAAAGAATCTGGCTAATGGAGAAGATCCGGATGAGGCTCATCAAAAAGCCAAGCATGTTGCAGCTCAATCCGCTGCTACCAGTGTTCAACTAAATACAATGTTGAATACCGGGATGAATATGTGGAGTGTTCTTCCATTCTTTAATCACGAGCAAAATGCCATAGAGAGAATTGCTGGCAAGAATTTCTTTCAGAAGGCTGGTGAAAGTGTAGATGATTGGGGAAAGAGAGTAGGAGAATACAGTGTGGATACTTTTAAGAACCAGGCATTCAAATCTCAAGGGATACCTGCTATGATTCGTGAAGCAGTAGCAGAAGGTGTAGAGGAGATGACAAATCAGTTTGCTGAAAGAACTGGTAAGGAAGAAGGAAACAAGGGCAGTGTACATGGAATATTGGGACAACTTAACCAACTGAGTAAATATTTTGACAGGACTCTGGACAGTGAAGGCGCTTTGAATTTTGTGATGGGAGCAATAGCTGGTCCTATGACTAATGTAGTTACTACAAATATTCCAATACATAAGGTACAAGTAGGAGTAGAGACCGCAGAGGATGGAACTCCCGTTATAGATCCTGGTACAGGAGAAGCTAAAGCGAACTATAAGCTGATGACCAGCCGGGCGAAGAATAAGTTTGGCAATACGAATTACTTCAATAATATAAAGGAGGCTATACAAGAAGATATAAAATTCTATCAGGATAAACATAATGATATAAAGATTGCAGCTTCTCAGGGAAACTCCTCAGAAGCAGATCGCATCAAGGAGGAACTATTCAATCTGAACAATAGAAGAGCAGTCCAATTGGGATATGCAGAAAACCTGAAAGAAACTTACAACCAGATTGCTTCTATGGATAATACTATTATAGAGAGAGATCAGGTGTTATTGCCGCAGATCAGTGAACTGGAAGGCCAACTACAAGAAGCTAAAAGCTCTGGTGCCAGTACAACTCAATTAGAAGCTGAACTGGAAGTTTTAAAGAAACAATATCAGGAATCTCCTGAACAGACTGAAGCTATAAGAAATGGATTTACAGGATCTTTGGAAGACAACTCTTATCAACAGAAAGCCAAAGATGCAATTAAAACATTGGAGGAACTACAGGATCTTCATAAAAGTGTGATGAAGAAGTATGCTGTAGACCAAAGAGATTCAGAAGATCCTCTAAAAGTACATCTTGCAGACTTTATCTTTGATCGTTATGCTTCTTTGAAACTCCAAAGAAAGAAAGCAGCTGAATGGGAGCAAAGGCTTGGAGAGATTTCTACTGAACAATTTTCTTTAGAGCAGGTACTGGGAGGAAATGAATTAGAAGAACATATTACAGAACAAAAGGAATACGAGAAACTAAGAACTGGTCTGGTAGGAGCTCATACAAAATTGGTAGAAGAAGATAAAATTTTAGAGCAGGCTGAAAAATTTCCTACCCCTCAGAATACAATTGCGGCTAATAGAATCCTTGAGAAATATGGAGCTATAGGAGTTACTGATGAAGATACTCCAAAGGCTATAAGAGATACAAGAAAAAGAATAAAGCGTCTGGGAGAAGGTATTAACAGTAGACTACTGGAAGAAGATGAAAAGATATTGAATTCATCTGGGTACACCACATGGGTTTCTAAAAATCCATCGAAGTCTTTCATAGATTACCAGAAGGAAGTCAACAGAAAGTATGCTCTTGGACATGAAGAAAAATTTCTAAGAACTAATTTAGAAGATCTCAAGAATAGAATAACTGTAAACGCTGAAAATCTTAGAGAGATAGAAACTGCCAGAACGATGAATCGTATCGTTAAAGTCACTAAGAATTGGTGGGAGAAGCTGGCCAACGAACGTAAAGAGTTCCTTGAAGCACAAAAGACTAGGATAGATAATCTCAAAGAAAATATAGCCCTTCAAGAGAAGCTGGACTATGCCAGATTAAAGGAACTCAGCAATCAGTACGTTTTAGAAATGCATGATGTACAGGAACAGATTGCAAGTCTTACTGAAGAGATTAGTAAGCTGGATCAGAAGATTCAAAACTTTGAAACGTCTGAAGAGATTAAAGCCTTAAGCTCAAAGAAGAGAATAAAAAAATGGGAACAATATCTAACAGAGAAAGCACAACTAACTAATACGTTACAATCTCTTACAGAACGATTCAATACGCTACAATCTCTTTACTTAGAGAACCAACAGAATATTATGGAAGTAGATTCCGATGCAGAGATTTCAGATGACTCAGTACTGCAAGAAGATGCTCCTGCTAATTTTGAAGAAGACGATGATAGTGTATTTCCGGATGAATCGGTTCCAGACGATCCAACGATAGAAATAGCTGATGGTGTACCGGAAGAAGATGTAGCACCAGTCCCTGATACCGTGCCGTTAGAAAGTTATCAGTCTCTTTTAGAAACACTCCCTGTAAGTATACAACAGAAGGTAAAAGACTATGAACTTCAACTCAAGCTAGGTGAAGCAGAGTTCAGCTATGATGTACTGGCTCCAGAGGTGCTAAAAAATAATATAACACAACAGCAAGCTACATCAACGTTACAAGCGCTAAAAGAATTTATAGATAGCTACGCTTCAACGCTTCAAGACGATGGAGTTGATCCAGCTGTTATCAACGATATTCTACAGACAGAGATTCCACCTATGCAGGTAGTAGAAGATATACCGGTAGAAAATCTCTCAAAGCCTGTGCACGATAGTCTGGTAACAGATAATACAGATATACAAATTAATCTGCTTCCTACGATAGAAGATAGAATATTCTCCGGAAGAAAGACAATCAATGCTTATAATAGCATTGCCAATATGGGAGAAGAATATGATGAGGTATTCAACCCGGAAAAGAATTCCTATGTAAAGATTGGCTTAGGATATATAAATGATAAAGCGAATAAAGATCTATTCGACTCAGCAAAACTTCAGCCAGGCACTAAGCTCTTCATAACGATAGATGAGAATTATGACGGAGCAAAAAATATTACATCCAGGCATACAGAAGATGAATACGGACACAGAGTTCTTGGATCAGAGAAGTTTGAAGACTACACTGATGAACAGGGAAGGATAAAAACAGATACACAGTCTATAGGGAATGTTCCAATTAAGATTACAGATCAGGTAGGCAATACAGTTGGATACCTTAGAAAGACCGATTGGATAACAACCAAGTATGATGCTACAGCAGGACCAGAAGGTTATAGAAACGTCTATGACGGATCAACAGAGGAAGGAGATATACCACCAGGAAATGTAATGAGACAGGCATCTCTTCTCTTGAAAATCCGTCAGAACCTCATTGACCGGTACAACAGAGGAGAGAAAACAGGATTCCCAACAGAAGTCACTTCAAAGGGTGCTGGCAATATAATGCTGAACAGAGAAATTTCCAATATAGTAGGAGAAGAAGGAGACATAGTATGGGATAGGGCAAGCAAGCTATTACCTGATAACTCTCTACAGATAGGAATCTATCAGAATAAGAAGATCCTTGTGGATAGAGGGAATACCGAATTCGACAAAGAAGTAGTAACCCAGATCCCGGACTATCTTCAGAACAGAGCCGTATTTCTGCTCCCAGGAAACAATGGAAAATATCATGCTACTATAGCAAAGGGAATTAACCTTATGGATAATAATGTGGCCCTGAATACCATTACCAGAGCCATAGAATTACATCTGGAAAATAACGCAGATAGTGAAGCAGCAAACAAGCTGCTTGACAGAACAGGATTTGATGTGAGAAAACCAGAAGATTTGAAAGCATTCATCAATCAATACTTTACCTATACAACCAATTGGAATACTGCTGTAAGAACTCCACCCAGTAAAGAGATAGCTATCCTGGATGTGATCCCACCTCTTAGAGGAGAGTTCAATAGTAAAGTACTTATAGGAACTGTATCAGTTGCCGGCCCCAGTTATGAAATAGCTTCTCTTGTAAGAGGAAAGCTCAGTCCTGAGTTTAAAGAATCTCTAAAGACTTTTCTTGCAGGAAGACTAAAGAACATAGTATTTTCTAATCCGGATATGAGGATCAGGGGTATCAATGAACAGGTTACAGAAGAAGCCAGATTCATTGAGCCAAGAGCCGACTCTAAAGGAAACTTTAGTTTTATAGAGCATAGAAATTACAACGAGTACATCAAGAAGAACTTGCTGGTAAATGTAAACGGAACCAACAAGATACAAACCAAAGATAGACGAGGTAGAGTAAAAGAGACCTATGTATACGCAGTCAATCCAAAGTTGGAATATAGTACTGATACAATCCTGGAAAGTCCCATAATGACAGCCAGTACCAGAGATACTGTACTGGTAGAACCAAAAGAAGAAAAACTGGAAGATTCTGATACGTCCATACAGGATCTGTTCGACTCTATGATAAACAACCTGCTTCCTACTTCCAGCCCGATAGTACCTGTGGCAGGATACATAGAGGGAAGAGAGGTAACCCTAGAGAATCTATACAAATTGTATAACTTTACCCAGCAAGAAGACAGGAATGGAAAAAGCGTAGAAGAAGTATATACCTACCTGCTAGATAACGGAATTACCAATCTCTACGACGGATTCAATCCCTTCTCTAAATGTAAATAACTATGGCACTAATATGCTCTCATATCTCCTGGAATGGAGAGAAATCTGTATTGGCACAACAGCTTACTGATAAATATAGCAACCCGGCACTGACTGACCGGGTAATGTCTTATATATACAGTGATGACTTCACAGTAAAATACGGAGACTGGAAATCAAACGCTTCCAGTGTACCAGTAGATACCATAGCTAAGGAGCCTACTATTGAGTGGATAGAAAATAAGTTACAGATAGAATCCCCGAAACAAAGCGCAAAGGTAGAGCAAAAAGCTATTGCGCTATCAGAACCTTCTACCAGGATAAAGAAAGCAGACAGAATATCCAAGGAGAAGCTACAGGCTCAAATCAGAAAGGAACTAATTGAAGTAGCAAAGAAATCTCCTAACACACAATTCTTTCTAAACTATCCGGACTTAAGCTCCAGGTACACCCAGAATAGTGGATATACTCTAAGAGAGTATGCACAGCTACTGGATGAACTGAGGGAAGAGATCCCGGATAATATTATATTCTCTGCAGCATTCAAGTCTGCTATGGATAATAACCCTGCAAGAATATCCAGGAACCTGGAAAGACTGATAGAGAACCAGGAGCTAAGAGTTCCTGTAAACATGGACGGAAATCTAATGACAGCGCAGAAGATCCGGATGACCATTCCAATAGTAGATGAGACCAACAGTTCTACAGGATTCTTTAATGAAATAGAACAGGAAGAAGCTGAACAGGCGGTACTATATGCAGTGTACACTTCTCTGGTAAGATCTCCAAATGAACCAGTCGTAAAGGTACTGCACAGAGTTCTAAACTTTTTTCAGAAAGCAGAGACAAAAGCTACTGGTCAGTTACAGGAGAAATTCAGGAACATAGTAAGAAGCTTTTCATTCAATTCAAGAGATGAGAGGCCTTCATTTGCTACCAATACTTTTGAAGCCCTTAAGCAGTTGGGATATAATATAGATCCAAGCACTAAAAACAAGATATTGGATTTCCTGGATAGCTACAAGAATATCTATGAAACACCTAACGACACGGCCACATTCAATGGTACACCACAAGATCAGTTAACAACTTCTATAGAAGAAAACAAAGAAGAAGAACCTTCATTAGAAGAAAGTACTTTCAACTCTGATGCTTCACTAGGAAGAGGAGCTGAGGATTGGTCTTCAGTTAGCTTTGAAATAGATCAGAGGGATACTGCCTCTACAAGGATGAAAGTCTTTATGAGTACTATTGAGAAAAGCATCAATGGAAAATATAAAGAAGCTACTTCCAAAGAAGATGCACTGGATCTATCCAAAGTTAAGTCTGTTACCGAAATTAATACTGCTATAGCCCAACAGGCAAATGGTAAATTGATATGGCATGACGATAAGAAACTAGGCTCAGAAATTATCCAATATCTGAACCAGGAATATCAGATATTACCTCTTAGAAATTCTCTAGGATTACCACAGTTAGTAGATTTTGATAATCTGTTTGAGCTAGCACTAAATAAGTTAGCCAATCAGAGTGACCAGACTATAGAAAATTATACAAGAATTCTAAGAGAATCAGGAAACCCGGACCTAAGAGCTCTTGTAAATAAACTCACCGGAAAAGTGCCAGGTAAACCAGCAACTAATCAGGATACACAATTACAGAATGAGTTCATAAAGGTATTTTCCAAGCAGTATAATCCATTCCTGACTGTATTGGCAAAAGAGAAAACCGACAGCAAAGGACAGGATTATACGGAAGTAAGACTGATAAATGCTCAAAGGAGTTCTCAGATTCAAACGATAGTAAAGCAGTGGCAGGAAGCTAATAAGCTATCAGACATGATGATAGTGAAGGAAGATGGTAGTAAGGCACTGGACGTAAAACGGGCAAGGGGGAAGCATTTACCTGTAGTACAGGCTTATAATATAATAGCAAATCTTATACCACGTTATCCCAAGAATACAGAGGATTACGCATCTTTAACAAATACACTCAGTTCCCTGCTTAAACCCCTTACCTGGAACCTGACTATAGAAGAGACCATAAATGATTTCAATGGGTCAAGGACTTATTTAAAGAACAGATTCAAGAATATATTCTCAGAGTACGGAATAGAACTAACAGATGACATGCTTGAAGGAATCTTTGGGCTAGGGAATTTAGAGAAGTTAACTAAAGGAACAAGACGGGAAGGAAATCTTTCTCAAGCATTTTCTATTACGCAAGATGGAAGACCTAATGGACTATTTTCTATATTCTTTATGAAGGCTGCTGGTTTGAACAGTGACATGGATATAGATGAAACTGAATTGGAAGAAGGAATAGAGCAGGCAACGCTCAATAATCCATTATGGACAGAGAGTACTACTGTAAGTGCTCTTGCCAAAGTAGCAGCCAATTATACACCATCATTATTTTCTTCTACTCACAAATCTATAGAAGGAAAGAAAATTTGGGACTTCTCTCAAAATACAGCCTTAAGCAAAAGATTACAGCTGTTAAAGAATGACTTTGATGCAACAGTACAGGACTATAATGATACAGATCTAATCTCAAAAGATGGAACCATTAGTGATGGGAGCTTTTACCTGCGATACTGGAAAAGCAATCCAAGAGAGTGGAATAATTTCTCTCTTTACTACATGGAAGGATTGAACTTTGGAAACAGGAACAAGGGAGTAGTAAGAGATAAGATGAGTGACCGGGAACAATTACTAATGTCTATAGCAGCTTTTCAGAATGGCAATAAGAATACAGGTCATTTCTTATCACTGACACACTCTGACAAGACAATGACTCCGGTAGGATATAATGTACCGAAGATAGAAACAGGAATAGAGTTGCTGGAAAAGCAGGCAGTAGATGAACTCAGACAAATATTCTATGCTGAACACAGAAGAATCTCTCTGCAAAAAGACAGTTCCGGAGACAAGGCTTACGATATTGGGAAAAAGTATTTCTACTTTTTACCACAGTTCAATAAGGAAGCCATGCTGGAACAATTAGGTACTGTGATACCAGGAACTAATATCAGACTAACTCAGAAAGAGATCAATAAGTTATGGAATGAAGATGGCTCTATAAAACCAAATACCGACCAGTTCAAACAAATACTGGACGCTTATCTGGTTGATTTTATACATAATCTGGCTAACAACACCGTCAAGACTTGGAATGAAAATTCGATTACCACAAAGCTGTTTGATAAAAGAGTAGTAGATAGCTACAACAGAATCTTACAGTCGGAATTGTCTCCGGAAGAAAAGAATAGATTGATATTTGAATCGGAAGCCAGAAAGTATGCATTCAACCATTACTTATGGAACACAAATCTAAGCATGTTGTTCTTTGGAGATCCTGCCCAGGAATGGAAAGGAAGTGTACCAGCTACCATGGTTGAGTATGCTAAGAGACTAGCTAAGGATATAGCTCCGGGACAAGATCTTGCATTTCCGGAAAACAGCAGCTATAATACAATAACTCTGAAAGATGTAAAGATTAGTGAAAAGTATATTACAGATTTGGGAATAAACAACGAATCTAATGGTACGGATGCTCAAGAGCTTACTACTGTGCAGGAACATCTAGATGTAATGTATGCAGGAGGAGTAATATCTAGAGACAAGCATAGTGAATTAAGTCAGGTCATAAGAGATGCTGATGGAGAATACTATCAATTCTCCAAAGACCAACTGGACATAATCCTACAACCAATGAAGCCTGTCTATGCAGGTTTTAGAAAAGCACTTAATGGAGTGATGTTGTATGACTATATAAAGTCATCTTCTTATCCATTGTTGCCACAGTTTACAAAAGGACTGGAGATTGATAACCTGAGAGACTGGATGGAAAGAAACAATGTACAGAGAACAAACTTTGAAAGTGCTAAGAAGGTTGGACAGCCTACACATGTAGCTACGGTATTTACAAAGGATGGTCACTGGAAGGGAGGTCCTGAGATACAAAGATCAGTACAAACACTTTCTAGGAATGGTTTCAGGATACAACAGGATGTTCCCTATGATGAAGAAAAAGAGAGCATCAAGATTGTGTCTCAAATGAACAAGTTGATCGTAGAGGGATTATCAGGAGTAGATACTACATTCATACTACCTGACGGTACACAAATGAATTCTGAAGAGCTTAGAGCCCATAAAGAAAATTTGAGAAGAGAAATGCTCAATAAGAGTATGGATAAACTTTTTCAAAAGCTTGGAGTAAAACAACTCCCTGATGGCAGCTATTCAGGATTTGATATTCGTAAAATAGCAAGAGTACTTCAGGAAGAGGCAGAAGCAAGAGGATACAGTGATAACGAGATAGAAGTGCTTAGATATCTCACTGATGAAGGTACATTTGAGGTACCATTATTCCTTCATCCCAGTGTAGAGAAATTCGAGAGCCTAATCATGAGCATGGTAAGAAAGGCTTCTGAAGCAAAGATGCCTGGAAAATCTTATGTACAAGCCAGCAGTGTCGGATACGTAATAAAGAAGAAAGAAGATATAAGTACCACTAATATAACATGGGTAGGAGACTACAATCCATCCATGCCTTTAAGACATCAACAACTTATAGGAGATCAGGTTGTACCAGCTCAGGTGATAATGCCTTTCAACTTCTTCTACAGTGATGGAAGAAAAGCTAACATAGATGATTTTACTATTATGCAGGATGGTAAAAAGATTCTCGATATGGAAAGGATTCCTAAAGAATTACTTCAACTTATTGGAGCTCGTATTCCCAACCAGGGACACAATTCTATGATGGCTATGGAAATAGTAGGTTTCACCCCGGAACAAATGGGAGATATTATAATAGTGCCTTCAGCTATCACCGGACAGATGGGATCTGACTTTGACGTGGATAAATTATTCACTTATAAGAGATCTTACGTAGAGTCAGAGAATAAGTTCTCTCCAGAACCTTCTTTAGAGAGTTCATACTTTGATGTACATTGGGCAGTGCTTACCAACAAGGATATGTACCGTAAGGTAATGAATCCATTGGATAAGAAGGATCTAAAGGATATGAACAAGAAATATAAAGCTGCAGCTCCTCAGTTTTATAATTACTTTGATGTAATATCTCAACTTAGTGAATTTCAGAGTGGTAAAGATGCTAAGACATTAGTAGGTCTGAGCTCTCTATCTGTTACTTTCAATAGTGTTATACAGGATAAAGATATAAAATTGGGAAGCTACGAATGGGATGAAGAAACTTCCTCGATGAAAGAAGTAGAAGACTTTATAGAAGTAGAATATAAAGGAGAAAGGCTGAAGCTGAATACAATGTCTGGTAATGGAACAAATGTATATGGAGATGAGATTAGGACAAAACACGACAATCTAACTACGATACAGTCAGCAGCTGTAGACAATGCCAAAGACAAAACGTTAGACAGTTTGAATATAGGACTGGCTACTTATCCAGCTATTGCTGCATTACATCAGTTGCAAACTGAAGACGGAAAGATAGTCAACCTGGACCTAAGTACAGCTTTAACGGTACAACCTATCATCTGGGAATTCTCAAAAGAGATGAGGCAGGGAAATGACAGCATGAGCAATCAGTTCATACCAAATCTAAAAGCACATGTGACCAGTAAGCTAAGAGAAAAGTATGAAAGACTGGCAGGAGAAACCAAAGTAGACTTTACGATATCTCCAGAGAATCTTTCTAAGGAGTGGACAAAATTCCAGAATGGAACCAGCGCTGAAAGCAGTCCTGAATTTGCAGCTACTCAGCTAGCCATACTGAATATATTTGAAAAGCTTCATAACTATGGAGAAAGATTATCAGTATTACAGAAGACATTTAATCAAGATACCAATGGTGCAGGCCCTAATATACTGTATGCTATACAGCAGCAGGAGAATTACAGCAACTTGTATAAGAGATCTGCCAATAAATTACTTCTGGGAGAATCTGAAATATCGAGGAATGGAAGTACAGAGCAGGGATACTTTTTTGAAAAGCTGATACCCTTTTCACTGCAGCTCTCTAATGAACTATTCCCTATCAGCTCCATGTACAACGCAATCAATGCAGTAGTACAACAGACTGGTAAACAGCTTACGGATATTCCCATAGATCAGCAGAGATCTATTATAAGAAGTTTAAGAAGTTATGCAGTCACAGGAACTACTGTATTTGGTCAGAATCCTGATGTAGAAAGAGTACGATTATTAAATACCACATCTGTTACAAAATCTCTGGCTGTGAGAGTTGAGGAAGCGAAAAGAAATAAGTTGAAGAACAATTATTTCATTCAGCGTCTTAGCACAAACATAAGTGTACTGGGTAATGGACCAGACTTTGTAAACTATGAGAATGCAAAGACCATCAGGCTAGACGACGAGAAGAATGTAACAGCATTCATGGATATGCTCAGTTCTTCAGACAAAGAAGTACAACTGCTGGCAGAGGATCTTATTCGATACACATATCTGCTAAACCCTCAGAATGGTCCAACATCTTTCATAAGACATATTCCTACCTCGTACCTGGTAGCTACTTCCTTTGCAAAAGACATGCAAACTACTATGAACAATCTGGAGTTTCATACTCAGAGTGAAGTCTTTGTAACTCAGCTATATCAACATAATCCCAATCTTGCACTAGAAGCTAATGCAGCTCTATTTACCAATTATCTCTCAGAGGGACAGGACTTTCCAGAATGGTTTATGTTTGATGCTGATACAAATAATGAACTGAAGGTTTCTGTAGTTGAGGAAGACGGAAATGCTGCAACTAAGTATACAGACTTCTTAAGATACTTCAGTAGAAGGTATGGTCAGAATATTCTATATAAGAAAAAAAGTGAAGGTGCCAGCATAGTTTATCAGAGAATAGATACTCTGGGGAAGAGTGATAAAACTGAGTACAATGCTAATACAACTTCTACCGTAAGAAGCATCTTTCCAGAGAATAGAGCAATGGTAGAATGGACTCCTGCTATTACAATGCAACAAGCACTCACTAATCAGATAGATAGGATGCTTGGAGAAACAGAGAACAAAGACAACCAATATGCAAATTGGGGGTTGCCTAAGAAGGGAAGCATGTTGGAAATAAATAAGGCATTGAAACAAATGTCTCAGGATAGAGAGCTACCACAATATATAAGAACAGTAGCAGACCTTATAAGCTCTTCCTCTCAGACCCTGCAGGAAAGAGATGCATTAGAGGCTGCTGAGATAAAGCAGAAAAAGTTTCGATTTGAAGTAGATGAGAATATTCCTGAATTAGGATCTTATGTAGCCTCTTTAGGATTACTAAAGCTTAGACCAATTGGAAATAAAATCAAAGCCGCCGAGACAATTCTTCATGAAATGTCTCATCAGAGAACTGCTGCTATTGCTGCTGCAATGGGATACATAGATGAAAAATATCTCAACACATTCTCTAAAGAGATTAGAAAAGAAGTAGAAGAAGTTGTAGAGAAGTACAGAAATAAGCATCCGGAACTTCATAGCAAGTTCAAGAGATTAGATTCTATACGCTACGAAGCATTGCAAAAATTTCAGAAGAGAATGTCTGAAGGTGGATATGATCTGACACAAATTATCTCAGAAGTAGAATCTGGTAAGTTGAAATCAGAGAACCATAGAATATATTATGGACTATCAAACCTGCAGGAGTTTCTTGCACATGTGTGGACTAATAAGGAAACCATGACTTTCCTTAATACACTGGAAGCTGATGAAAATAAAACTATCGTTCAAAAAATTTGGGATCTGCTAACAGACATACTGATACAGGTTGGAGAATTCCTTGGGACTAATGTAAAGGATAAGAGTCTTTTAAAGGAAGCTCTGATGCTTACATTGCATGTCAATAATCTCTCTACTACAGAAAGTCTTGGAGTAACCATCATGCAGGATAAAATTGCAGGAGAGATTACTACTCTTACAGAAGCTAAGGCAGATCAGGTATCAGATATTATTGAAAGCTCCTATAACCAACAGATACAAAAAGGCACTGATGGAGTTAGATGGCATTTGGATATTAAAAACAAAAGGCTCGATGTAAGCTCCAACGTTGTACTGGGAGATACTGTGTCTAGGATCGTGAAGAAAATGGAATTGCAGGTAGCAGACTTGAACAAGATACTATCTACCAGGATTACCTCGGATCAGGATAAGAAAAGAAGAATCAGAGTAGAAGCCATGAGAAAAGAAATCCAGGCAGATATAGAAGATATGACTCAGCAAAGAGACCTTATGGCTATAACAGATGTTGGACAAAAACAATTAGAGTGGGTTAAAAAGATTATCAGTAAGCCTGAACCTCTCATACAGGAGATAACTCTTGCTTCTAATATATTGGATATGTGGGTGGATGTGAACAATACCATCTATGATAAGGACATGGAAACTGTTAATCTGGAGTTCAAGAAACTGGTTAACGAGTTACAGGGTAATGCGACCGATATGAATAATACGCTTATGCGTCTCCGTGAGAAAGCAATTTTAAACTTTGGAAGAGATAAGGGAGTTAGAATAGATCCAAAAGATTTAAACTCTAATCTCAAGGCTAACTCTGGTTTAGGGAAGTATGCATTAACTCTGTCCAGGGATAGAAATCCAGCCATCCAGTTAATGACATCTATCGGACAACAAGGTGCTAATAATAGTGATGAAGAACAAAATAGGTTAAAGAAGAGACTGGATAAAATTGAAAAAGATGTCTTGAAAATTGCTGGTAGCAGCAAAAACGTAGATAAGATCTGGAACAAATTTATCCAGGAATCAGAAGATGGAAAATCCTTTGGTCTAGTGCAACCTTTAAGTGTAGAATGGTATAGGAGTACCAGCAAAGCCCGGTATGATCTCAGCAATACTATTAAGAGAATCAATACCAGGATTAACAATGCTGAGGATACAAAAGGAAGCATAGCTTTTGAGGCTGCTAAAAAAGAAGACAAGAAGAAAGCTTTCTCAAAGTATTGGGAAACTATAAATAAATATGGAACGGTTATAGATATCCGAAAATTGATAGATCTGGATACAGGAGAAAGATTGAACAATGAAATGTCAACTGCAGAATATGAGAGATTGCTGAACATATCAGGAGACAAAGATGTGGTAGATAAAGCTGTTGAGAAAGCATTAAGTGAATACCAGGAATACCTGGAGCATAAGTCTACAGCATTTGAAGCTCTGGATGAAACAGAGTTAAGTGAGAAAGACTTATCAAAGATTCAGCTAACATCAGAACAAAAGGGCACAATGTCTGAAGAAGATCAGGCAAAAGAATTGGACAAGCTGAAGAAAGAAGCACTAAAGAAAAAGATTGAACAATACAAAGCCCTATGGATACATAGAAACTCTCCTGCCTCTTTCATCGGTACACAAACTCGTAGTTCCGGAGATTCTAAATTTAGTCATAATTTGGAGTTCTTACCACAATTTGTTCCTAGAAAAAATGAGAAGTGGTTTGATACTAAGTACCAGGAGATTCAGAAAGATGAGAAGCTGAAAGAAGTTTACAAAGAGTTTGTAGACATGAGTGAAACTTTCAGAGATTACCTACCACCGAATGAAAGTAAGAAGCTAAGAGATAACTTCCTGCCTATCGTTACAACTCAGGACGTGAACAACTTCTACAGTATGCTGACGAAGTTCTCAATCTCTGAAGCAAGACAGAAAGTTCTAAACGCTTTTTCAGTGTCTCAATCTGATAAGGATCGTGTAGCTATAGACGAAATTCCTATAAACTTTTTGAACAAGGGTAGAAAAGATACAGAGGATCTGAGCAGGGACCTGCCAAAGATATTTGAGATGTTTGGAAACATGGCTATTCATTATAAGAATATGAGACCAGTTCAGGAAGTAGTAGAAACTGTAGAAAGATTGGTACACGATGTAGATGTACAACGTAAGCTGGGGAATGAAGAAGAGTCTCTGAAACATCTAAGTGAGTCTATAAAATTCTACAAAGACATGTTGGTATTCAAGAAGCCGAAGAAGCTGGAAATGGTCTCCGAGCATCCTATATACGATCTTAACCCCATGAAGAATAAGAAGATAGAGAAAAGAGTGGTAGAGATTAAAAAGGAATTGGATAAATTGAAAGGAGAAGAAGAACTATTTGATGAAGAAGGAAATATAATAATATCTAACTCACAGCAACGAATAGACGAACTTGAAACAGAATTAAAGAAGTATGAAGACAATGCCAGGTACCTAACCGGGAGTAAAGCTGCTGATGTGATGATCGGAATCAATCAGCTAAAGGCGCTTTCATTTAACCCTTTCTCTGCTATCAATAACCTTACATTCGGTGTAATGAGTGGATTTATTCATGCTTATGGAAAAGTTGATTATACTCCTGCAGACTACCGTTGGGGACTAAAGAAAATGAGAGGAAGTATTGCAAGATCTTATGCGTTCAACTCTGTGGAAGTTGGAGAATCAAAGAAGGTTAGAAACATAATGGATCGCATAGGTGTGATAAGTGAGATCCTGGAAACCATGTATGGAAAATCCAATCTGCAATCAAAACAGAAATCTGGCTTCAGAAAAATCATAGATCCGTTTGGCTGGCAAAAGAGTGGTGACTATCTGACTAAGGGAGCTATGGTCTTAGCCATGATGAGAAACAGACAGGTTGAAGTAGAAATTGATGGTCAGAAAAAGATGATACCACTATACGAAGCGATCAATGAAAACGGAGAATGGAATGAGGAGAAGTATGGAGAGAATAGACTATGGTCCGCTGAAAATATAGAAGAACAAACAGAGTGGAATAAATTCAGGGATAAATCCAGAAAAGTTTCCACCATAGTATTCGGTAACCAGGATAAGAACCAGCCACTGCTTGCTAAGAAATATATGCTGGGAAGACTTATAGGACAGTTCAGGCTATCATGGCTTCCGGAGGGTATCAATACCAGATGGGGTAAGGAGTATTACGATGAACAACTGGGCAGATGGGTTAAAGGAAGATGGAGAACAATGAAAGAGTTAGGAATACCTGCATCAGCAAAAACTCTGTTGAGGCAGATAATGTCAGTATTCACAAAGTCAGACCCTTTTGCCGGTACACTAAAGAAAGATGGAAATGAATTAAGTGATGTAGACAAGGAAAACATGAGAAAGAATCTTGCCGGTATAACTTATACCTCTATGTTCCTGGGAGCTATTATGGCACTAAAGTTGATGGGCCCGGACGAGGAAGAAAAGAGAAGAAGGAGAAGACAGGGAAAAGATGCAGTGAACACCAATATGCTTATCCTGAACATGCTTACAAGGAGTTACCAGGATCTGGCACTATATAGCAGTCCTGAAGTATTTGATCAGGTGTTGGGTAACTTGGTTCCCTCTGTCAATGTACCGATGGATATAGGTAGGGCAATAAAGGCAGTAGGAAAACTTCCCTTTATGAGCGACAGGGACTATGAAAAGAAAGATGCGGGTACTAAAGCTGTGAAGAAAGTCTTTAGAGCAATTCCAATAGTAAATCTAATCCCAAAGATACAATACATGAGCGAAAGAGACATCAGTACTATAGCACGATAGAAGCTACACAGTAAGAAATGATTCGGATAAGAATTCTCATCTTATGAGTATTTTTACCGAATAACATACTAATATGTCATTTCAGCCCAAGATAACCATTGTAGAGGTTCCGAAGGACAGCTCTTACTTTATTGTAAAAGATGCCACGGAACCTTATGACGTTAATACAAATCCTGGAGGATACGGAGCTCCCGGAGGACCTGCCAACTATGCAGATGTAGATTATTTTGTTCCACAATATCAATATCTCGGAGAAGCCGTCAAGGAAGTTGCTTCTACAGAAGGTACAATGGATACAGGCTTAAAAGCTACAGCTCAGTTGAAAGATGGAGTATTCAATATATATGTGCAATATGGAGTGAATACCTTATTAGTATGGTCAATAGTTCCAAACTCAGACAATCTGAAACTGGATGTAGGCATTGTAGACGCTGCTTTTGATGAAGCATTCGGAAACGTGACCTATGTATCAGATCCAAGTGATCCTACCAAGTTATTCAAGATCAAGAGCAAGAATAGCACCCTGGGACAGTTAGAGCTGTTTACTGCATGGGAAGCAGTTGATCCAATGACTCTTATAAAGTGGTATACTGCTTCTACCAAAATCCTTGTATTAAATACAGCAGAAAGTTTACTGGTTAAAGAAATAGGAGCTATGGCACATACAGATTGTGGATGTGATGATTGCACTGCCAATCCTCTAATGGATAAAGTATTGTTGAAACTTGCAGCTCAGATAAAATTCAGTTGCGGAAATTATATTCAGGCTCATAATATAGCTATTCTATTGAATGGTAAAAACAAAAATTGCAAACCATGTGCAACCTGTTAAACAGTATTTCTGAAGAAGAGATAAAGTCGGCATATAATAAAGGGCTCTTGACGCTCAGTGATTTGATACTGGAAAACGAGTACTTGAAATTATATGGAATAGCAAAGAGTACCTGTAAAGACGTACCTGGTAATACACTGAAGACCAAATGCCTGTACCTGTATTTGTATGCTCTCAGTACCTGGTGCTGTGACGAGGAATCCTGTAATTACCTGACAGAAAAAGATCTGATTGCAATTATAGGAAAAGTAGAAGAGCTTCAGATAGTATGTTGTAACCCAAATATCTAAAACAAATCAAAAATGGCTGACAACAATTGCGGATGCGGAGACATAAGTATCAATAACCCTTTCAATCTGGAAGAGGTTATCTCTGATAACTGCATTTGCACAAATGGAGGACTGGTATTGGAATCTAAAGAAGATGAAGTACTGCCTGAGAATCAGAAGGGGTGTTGTGTAATATCAGTAAACGGAAAAGACGGAGTAGTTCTTCTAAATACAGATGATATTCCTGAAGGCAATATCAATCTGTACTTCACAGTACAACGGGCCCGTGAATCTATTTCTGCAGTGCTTCCAATTGAGTATGATACTCCCAATGGAGTAATATCTCATGCAGTATCAGGAATAGTAGCAGGCACTTATGGAGATGCAACTCATTTCCCCATAATAACAGTTGATCAGTGGGGACACATTACCAATATAGATGTACAGGAGATAGCTAATAATGCTTTGGATCCTGACCTTCAGGCAATAGCAGATTTAGATGGTACAGGATACCTAGTAAAGACAGCTCCCAATACGTGGGTATTCAGATCCATTTTTGGTTCTAACGGTCGAATAGTTTTAACGAATCAGGATGCAGTAGCCAATCCTACCATCATAGACCTTGCTATCATACCGGGACTTGTTCCAGGAATCTATGGAAACGCATTGCTGGTACCAAAGATAACAGTAGATCAATATGGTAGAATTGTAGCCATAGAAGAAGTAGCTATTCCTTTTAATAATGAAGTCCCACCTCATACTCATACGTTGGGAGAATTAAGTAACGTAGATGATCTTGTAGATACCAATGCAGTAGTTGGTCAGGTGCTTGGATGGGATGGAGTTCAGTGGACGATGGTAAACCAGTCCGGTGTACTGGCAAATAATGGCCTGCATTTGGATGGTGGATTTGTGAAGCTGGGTGGACCACTCATAGAAAGTACTGCAGTAACTACCGGAGATTTCAAGCTACTGTTTGAGTCAGTTAACAATGGAGCACTTGTAACAACAGATGTCCTTTTAGAAGATTCTCCAAACGACAATAAGTTTATAGTAACTGCTATTAAACTAAATACAAGACAAACAATAGCAGACCAATCTTGGAAGTCCATACAGTGGACAGTAATTGATGACATACAGGGCACTGCTTCCATCTTACTGGATCACTTTGGAATACGAATGGGAACTCAGGTAGACCCTTACTTCCAGGTGAACACATTTGCTCAACCACAGGAAATCTGGTTTCCTACGTATCCTTCAGTAAGAGATGATGGGGTAGTTCCTACAAACTTTTTGCATACTGGAAACAATGGAGAGTTGTTCTCTTCTCCCATAGCAGCAATCATAGGACCAAACAACGCATGGCTGCTCTTAGGAAATGCAGGAACAAATCCACTCATTAATTTCCTAGGTACAACGGACAATGCTCAGTTGAGGTTCAGGGTAAATAATATCTTCTCAGGAGAGATAGATCATATAAACGCAAATACGCTATTCGGCTATCTTGCAGGAGCCATCATTGGTGGTGGTACCGGAAATTCAGCTTTTGGTTATAATGCCATGGCAGGAACAGGAGTTGGTATAGATAACTCAGCGTTCGGATCCAATGCACTCATAACCAATTCAGAAGGATCAGGAAACGTTGCTGTAGGTGTATCTTCATTAGGAAACAGCCAGGATGGCAATAATAATACAGCTGTAGGATACTTTGCACTTAGCAGTAATATACATGGTGGGGGTAATACAGCAGTAGGACATCTGGCCCTTCTTTCAAATGCTGATGGACTTAGCAATACTGGACTTGGAAAATCTGCCGATGTAGGAGATCCTCAACTAGAGAATGCTACAGCGATAGGAGCTAACGCCTATGTAGAAGCAGACAATTCAATGGTCCTCGGATCAATTAATGGTACAAATGGAGCAACTGCAGATACATTTATAGGTATAGGTATAACTATACCAACAGAAAAGCTCCATGTGCACGCAGGTAATCCAAGGTTTACTACAGGTAACGAAGGTCTTAACAAGATATGGACATCAGATGCAAATGGTGTAGGTGAATGGCAGGACGTAGGAGCCATAATCCCTGATGCATGGGCATTGCTAGGAAATGCTGGTACTATAGACGGAACTAATTTCTTGGGTACAACAGATAATGTGCCTATGAATTTCAGAGTGAATAATCTTCCTGCTGGTAGAATAGATATAGACACAGCAAATACTTTCTTGGGATCAAGAGCAGGCTTTGCAGGAAACCTGACATCTGAAAATACAGCTATTGGATTTGAAGCATTGTTCACAGCAGCATTAGGAACTGATAATACTGCAGTTGGTGTAAACGCCTTATTTACTCTTAATAATGCTGGACAGAATACAGCAGTTGGTAGTAATGCCATGCAATCAAAAACTACTGGTAATAGTAACACTGCCATAGGATTTTTATCAGGATTCTTGGTTACAACAGGTACAGAAAATACCTACGTTGGGTATCAGAGCTCAAGTGCAATTGGAATGTCTAATGCTACCGCTATTGGTGCAAAGGCTTTTGCAGGCGCAAATGATACATTAATATTAGGATCAATTAATGGAATAAACGGAGCTTTAACAGATACTCAAGTTGGTATCGGAATAACTTTACCAGAAGAGAAATTACACATACACAATGGAAATATTCTAATTAGCAATGATCTATTTGGAATATTAATTCGTAATACAGCTAATGATGCAGGTATAATTATTAAGACAGATGCTGCTGGACTCCCTTATATCTATATGAATAAGGATGCAGCAGAAGATTCTATTGAGTTAAGAATAGATAATCTGACTGAAGTAAGAGTGTTTCAAATGCCTGATTCTGTGTTAAACAATCTCACTATTCCAATTTCTGTTAATGGTGTAGTAGCTAATGCCCAAGGAGAAATTGTAATTCCAATAGATGAGGGAAATGACTGGAAACTGCTAGGAAACGCAGGAACAATAGATGGCACAAACTTTATAGGAACTACAGATGATGTAGCCTTTAATATAAGAATTAACAATCAGAAAGCTGGTAGAATAGACAGGCCTAATGGAGTAGTATTGTTAGGTTATCAGGCAGGAAATGTGAATGTAGGCACAAGCAATACAGGCATAGGTCATCAGGCACTGCTAAACAATGCAGCGGGTAACACCAATACAGCTATTGGAGCCATTTCAATGGCTACCAACACAACTGGTATCGCCAATACTGCTCTAGGATATCAATCCCTCAGCAATAATTCTACCGGGAATAATAATACGGCAATAGGCTTAGAAGCCTTATTCTCGAATACAGTAAATGATAATACTGCAGTTGGATATCAGGCTATGAGGTCTAACACTACTGGTTTGAGAAATACGGCTGTAGGAAAGTCCGCTCTATTTGCAAATCTTACAGCAATAGAATGTACGGCCATTGGGTATCAGGCATTATTAGTTACAACTGCTACAAGAGGAACAGCTGTAGGAGCTTCTGCTCTCACTGCTAATACTACTGGATCAGGAAACACTGCATTTGGAGCACTGGCTCTTACTGCCAACATGACTGGAGAAGCAAATATCGGTATAGGTGTACTAGCCCTTGGCGGTAATATTACGGGAAATTATAACGTAGCAGTGGGAAGCGCTGCCCTTATGATAGCAGAAGCAAGTGGTAACATTGCAATAGGAAGAGAGACAATGATTGCAACCACTTCCGGAGGATTCAACACAGCAGTAGGATACTCAGCTCTTGATACTAATACTACCGGAAGTTCTAACACCTGTATAGGTAGTAGTACTTTGCAGAACAATACTACAGGTTCTGAAAATACAGCAATAGGGGGTATATCTCTTGGAACTAATACCACGGGAAGTGCTAATACAGCTTTGGGATATCAGGCGGATGTAGGTGTTAATAACCTGACCAACGCTACTGCTATTGGATATAAAGCATACGTGGGAGCGAGCGACTGCATGGTATTAGGATCTATAAATGGAGTGAATACTGCTCTGACTGACACCAAAGTAGGTATTGGTATCACTATACCTACAGAGAGACTTCATGTGGTAGGACAATTCAGACTAGTGAATGGAACTGAGGGATTGGGTAAGGTTCTTGTGTCAGATGCCAATGGAGTATCTTCATGGGGAGACGGAGCTGGTCAGTGGATTAAGATTACCAAGACTTTTGCAGACTTCTCAGCAGCTGCTACAAATAACGATATTGAGATCTACAGTCTTCCAGCCAGAGCAATGATTCAATCTGCTATTATAAAACATACAGCTTCATTTACAGGTGGAGCAATAGCAACTTACACATTGTCACTAGGACTGGTTGCAGACTTTACACGGTACATTGATCCATTTGATGTATTTCAGGCAGCTGGAAACACTGTGTTTGGATATTCTCCATCATTTAAAGAGAAGACTCCTGAGAATTTTGGAGCAGCTACTTCTATAAGGATGCAGGCTGTTTCTACAGGAGCTAATCTGAATGCAGCAGGTGCCGGCTCTGTAGACATTTATCTACTAATAACAACTTTACCATAATGGCTAACGATAATATAAAACAGGCAGCAAATAAGATACTAGCAGGTCCTGCATTAGGAGGTCCTGATATTCCAGGATTCAGAGTAGCAGTAACAGAGGATCTTCCAGAACTGACCAATGGATCAATATGGATAGGTGACTTAGGAAATCGTCCTCAGATACAGACTATAAGTGGAGATATTACTATAGGTAATACAGGAATAGCAGCTATAAGTGCAGGAGTAATAATAGATGCAGACGTTAATGCAGCTGCTGGAATTTCTGTAAGCAAGTTAGCTGCTTTAACAGCTAATAGAATAGTCATCACCAATGCATCAGGATTTATCTCTGCTGCTGATACTGCGACATATCCTAACTTAACAGAGCTGGCTAATTTAAAGAATGTAACAGCTCCTATTCAGACTCAGATAAATAACAAGGTCACAAAAGGTGGAGATACCGTTGCCTTCTCTTTTGGTACTACTGTAGGTGGTCAGGATGTTACAGTAAAATTAGGCAATAGTGACAGATGGGTATTCGATGGAACAAACGGTTACCTGAGAAGGGGATCAACTGGTACAGCTGATTTTGGACTTCATCTATTCGGAACTGGAGCAGGTGCAGTATTAGCATTTGGAGATAGGTTTGATGCAACAACACCTTATGTATGTGTAAGAGAGTATACAGGAGCAGACACGGATCAGATTGAGTGTTATGGTCAAAAAGGAGCAGGATTAAGAGCAGGAATATTTGGAACAACCACTCCACAGATATGGATTACTCAGAGTGGAGATGTTGGTATCAACAATATGTCTCCGGGTAAGCCCTTTAGTGTAGTAGGCAATTCCTATATCAATGGAGCATTAACAGTAGGGCCAACAGATAACACGAGTGCACAGCTTTCAGTTACAACCTCGGCAGCAAATACTGGAGCATTTAGGTATACAGATGGAACAAACTATACAATAAGTGGAGGCTATCAAGCGGCGAATGTTGGGTTTTTTGGAGCAACAGCTGGTAGTTCTTTAGTTCTTCGATCCAATGGGACTGAAACAATAAGACTAAGCACAGCCAATAAGGTTAGTATAGGAACAGGAGCAGCAGCTACCGCATTTTTACATTTAACCGGATGTGTTGCAGGAGCATCTGGAGCTTCTTTAAAGATCAACTCTGGTACTTTGGGAGATATTGAAAACGGAGAGTTCGGAAGTTTTGACGGAACCAACTTTTATTGCTGTACAAATGGAGCAAGATTCCAAGTAGCAAAGATTTTGACTGCATCTGCGATACTTAACTTTCCAAATACACTGGCCCAGACTTATAGTGATCTGACAATGACACTGACAGGAGCAGCCCTGGGAGACTGTGTTGCCTTAGGCATTCCTAATGGATCAGTGCCAACTAAATGTGCTGGATGGTTTGCCTGGGTATCCAACGCCAATACGGTAACAGTTAGATATTTTAATGCCGGACTGGTAGCAGATGACCCTCCCAGTGGAACTTTTAAAGTAACAGTAATTAAGAATCTGTAAGGGAGATTCTATAAAAACTAAATAATACAATCAATGGGAAACTTTTTAGAACAAGCAAATCTTCTTGAAGTAGAAGACTTTATGAAGAGAGTAAAAATAGCAGTGAAGAAGACAGCAGTAAATGTAGTCGGTGAAGCCCTTAATCCTGACAAGATAGAGTTGGGAGACAAGAGACATAAATTAGGATATCAGATACTAAATGGTGATATGACTAAAGTATTTGCAGAAGCTATCGTATCTGCAAATACAGATATTAGTCTGGCTTCACAGGATGGTGATTTAGAATTCATGGCAGCATCTGTATTTAATGATATAGCCGGAGTTAAAATAACTGAAACATAATCTAGTAGTTTAATAGGATAGTTTGTTTAAATGAGTAGAAGTACTATATTTGCCGTAATTTTACTATCGCACTTATAACGCTTGTAACCATTTAAATATTATATAATAGCATGATGCGATTAACTATTCTATTAGTTCTATTAAAGATTTCAGCTGCTTACTCTCAGGGAGTAGGCATTGGTACACAGACTCCGGACCTATCAGCTATTCTTCAGCTATCGTCCAACAGCAAAGGCTTCCTTTTACCAAAGGTAGAGCTACAAGATACGCTAGATGAAAACACAATAATTGAACCTGAGAAAGGCCTTCTCATCTGGAATACTTCTGCAAACGATGTAGAGTTTCCAAATGGTCCGGGAGTGTACGTCAATGAAGGAACAAAACCAGATCCGGTCTGGAGAAGAATATCCACTTCCAACAGCTTTCCTACCTTACAGGATATTACTAACAACGGTAATCAAACTTCCAATAGTATAATAGTAAACAAGACAAATAAGTTCCTGGCTGCTGCTGATGATTCAGGTGTTGGACAAGGTGTCTCTTCTATTGGAACTGACGTAGATGGAATGCCTTATACTAAATTAAAGTGGAATGCAGACTTGAATAGCATTACATTAAGAGGAGATAACATCAGTGGGCACAAACAGGTACAATATCCCAATGCTCAGATTCAGAATCCCACTCTCACATTATCAGTAAATGGAAACTATGCTGATGAAAATGGAAATATAGTTGTGCAAAATATGGGTGGTCAGGACCTGCAACAAACAACCGATGTGGGATGGAAGACTACTAACAATATGATGAGCTTCGGAGATAATAAATTTATAGGAGTGATGAATCAGGCACAGGATGCTATTGCATCTCTGAATACTATATTTGGAGCTCCTTACTTAAGGCTTGGAAAGAGTGCACTGGAAGATGTAGTTGAGATTAGAATAGATAATCTTGCCAGTGCACTTGTTATACAGATTCCTGACTACGGTGGAACTATCAATCTTCCTTATTCGGTAGATGGTAATTTTGCAGACATTACAGGAAACATTAAGAGTTACAAACAACAGATGGCATATCTTTTAGATTTTCCACAGACTTGGGCTTTTTCAAAATCTGAAATAGTAGTGGATGTACCGCAAGCTGAGAAGGGAGACTTCCTGGATGTGAGTATAGATGCTGCTGTGAGACAGAACCTGATGGGAGAATTTTCAGCATGGGTTTCTGCTCCAGGTAAAGTCACTGTTCGCTATAGCAACTATACAAATGGTGCACTGAATCCTATAGAAGGCAAATTCATATTGAGATTGAAAAAATAGTGTAGTTTTGGGGCCATTAACTCACCCTTAAAACTTTCACAATGAAGAAAAAGCAAAAGTTTTTGGAATGTCTCTTGGAAGATCTTAAAAAGATGGTTACAAGTGTAGAAGACGAACTAAGCGAACTGGAAAAGTCTGAAACTATGGAGACTACTCCACCAATTGAAGACCGCCCGGATGAACCATAAAAAATGATTCATGAAAAGAATTGGTTACGTTCTTCTGCTATTATTCACTTTTACATTAATGGAGCTACACAACTTAGTGCCGGCTCCATTAGTGCAAAGTGCCACTGTTGTCAATGACACAGTATGTACCAAACCTACTGTCAAGAAGGTATCGTTGTTTATGAATTCCAGGAAGGAACAAACTGTTGCATGGTATGTTCATGATACAGCACAGCTCCTGGTATGGATTATCGTCTTGCTGATAGTTATACTGGTAAGGGATACGTATGAGATAAGAAAGCTGTTGATTATTCATCTGGTATATAGGGTTTTGGACCTTTTCATGTACTGGTATGACTTCAGGCAATCGCATACGCCTTATATCGTATTCTACATTGTTATAACTATATTTGCAGTGGTTGACTTAATCTTTGATTTAGACTTTAAGAGAAAGCAATGACGACTGTATTTTATTCTGCGATACCCTTTGTTATAGCATTTTTCACCTGGATAGTTGTAAAATTATTCAAACATGAAAGTAGGCTTGATATGGCACAGGATGATATAAAAGATTTAAAGAAATTGGAACTGGGTAAGATTCTAAGCAACCATGAGACCAGGATCAATGAACTGGAGAACGACCGCAAGGTAACGAATGAGAAACTGGATGAACTTTCCAAAGTGGCTCACCGGATAGAAGGACTGCTACAGTCTAAGAAAGATAAAGAATAATCCCTATATTTACATCAAATCAACACACATGACCTGTTCAATGAAAGTAGAAGACATTCTACAACTTAATGCAGAGCTAGGTGCATTCCTGGCAGAACCAATCAACTTAGGCTTAAAGTACAAGCTGACTGTTTTTTTAAAGCAGTTAAACTCTCACATCGAGCCCACTATGAAGATGAGAGAAGAGCTGATACGTAAACATGCTGATGGTGGCAATGAGATCAAAGCAAAGTTGGAAGATGGAAAGGACAATCCCAAGATCAAAGAATTCTTGGATGATTATAAAGAAGTTACAGGAGTCCTGGTAAACCTTACAGAGTGTCCTGAGATTGAGGACACCATTATCAACTCTATTGTTTCCAAGAACAATTATCCAAAGATCTACGAGTATCTACTGAAAGAAACTAAGAAAGTAGCATAACTATATGCTAAAAGCATTATCACATATCGCCAGGGGATGGTATAATTTCTCAAAAGCAACACCTTATATAAGAGAGCTGATGAGCCAGCGTTTGGAGATATGTGATTCGTGTTCTTACAAACAACAGCTAAATGCTGCCGGTAAAAAGATTGTCAGGATGATTAATGAAGATGGCTCACTCTACAAGTGTGGAAAATGCAATTGTCCTCTAAGCGCCAAGACAGCAGACCCCAGCAGCTCTTGTCCCATAGGAAAGTGGGATATTGCCGGTACATAAATCACTTTTGCAGATTTGCAGATGTATATAGGCTCTTGCAAATGTGCAAATGTTTAAAAGCTCCAATTATGACTGCTCCCAGACTCTCCAAAGAAAAGATACAGGCATTAATCAACGAATACAGTAAAGGAAAGCTCTCCAGGAAGACTTATCCATTAGTATTAGTAGGAATACGAGCTTACTACCTTAATACAATGGGAAAGAAAGGAAAGAATGACAGAGGTATTTATGATGATGCCATGTTCATAGATACTCCTAATGTAACAGCTGCTTTCAATGCCAATACAGATCCCAGTATCTACCGTAAAGGAATTGCAGTACTAAAACCAGGTCTCTATTTCGTTCACAAGTTTGACACTCATCGAGGTACAAAATCTCAGTATCCGGCAATCTGCCAGAGACTGGGACCTGTTACAGTATTACGGGATGGAGTTGGAGAAAGGACAGGAATGTTTGGAATCAATATCCACAAGGGGAGTTACAAGAGTACTTCTTCAGAAGGATGTCAGACAATCCACCCTGACCAATGGGATGCCTTTTATAATCTGGCTAAGAGTGAGCAGATAAGGCTCTTTGAAAAAAATTGGAATAAAGCCGTAGTCCCCTATCTGCTCATTGACAATACTGGCCAGATATAGGGATTATTCCTTATCTTTAGGGTATAAGTACCTGTTATGCCAAAATCTGCTGATCCGCACTTTGACAAAATATTTTGGTTCATAGTATCTCTAACCAGCTTTGGAGCTATGCTGACTGTGTTCCTGATCATCTATCTCCCCGAAGAAGACTCAAAGAGAGTAGCAGATTCTTCAATGATTTTCTGGTTGTCAACGGCAGTGGGTGGTGGAATAGGGTATTTACTTGGTAGCAGTGCTAGCACAAGAGCCAATAGGACTGTACCAGGCAACTCTACTGCTGACATAAATATTACAGCACATACTGAAACAGAAACTAAACCTCAATAATATGCAAGCACAAGAACTCATTGAACACCTGGAGGAGAAAAAGAAAAGAGCCCCACTATTCAAGAGATGGTGGATGAAACAAATCCTTGGAGTAGTAAAGACCATTGTAGAGGCTAAAGGGAAAGAAGCTGCTGATAAGGTAATCAAAAAGTTATAGGCTAATGAAAAGAAAAAGCGGATAGCCGAAGCTACCCGCCCTTGTTGTCCATACTTATCACACTATAATCTTCTATACTCATGAAACTATCCTCTTTAGGGATAGATAATAATTCCTGATTCTCTTCCAGTGTACAGTCAAGAACATCTTCCCACATACTCCTGACTGACTTGGATTTCTCCAGAGCCAATAGGCGTATATCGGTAACAAGCTGTCCATCTGTATTCATAGAACGGTACAGCAAACCGGAATATTGCCTGATGAGTTCCTTAGCTTTATCAGACATGCTGCTATACCTTCCATTACAGAATAACTCCACATCACGTTTAAAGAATATCGGGATAGCATACACGATGAATCTGTTGTTGAATTCATCCTTATATAATCCCCTGTAATTTGGATGCTGTGAAAGCTTGTGCTCAAAGAAGAGTGTCTCTAAAACCTGTACCACTATCAATCTTCTGTCCCTGGACAGAAAGCTGTTTACAAAGTTAAAATCTGCAATGAATCTAAACTTGTTGAGCTTTAACATAGGAAGAACAAAATAAGTGCATAGATTGTCTTTATGAAGCTCTTTTACTATGTTCTGTATATTCATAGTTACTTATTTAGATATATTGTTCTTTGCTAGATACTCTGCTCAACTTCTATCACGACAGGATGAACGTGAATCTTTACTATCCCTTCTATGAACTGCTTATACTCTTCCCACAATGGATGAGTAGGACAAAGCAATTGAAGAGCTATCACCGTTTCCCGGTAGATAATATCTCCATAATATTCTCCAAAATGTTTGTAGTAAGCAGTCTTTACACACTGTATACCATCTTCTTTTCCACTCAACATAGAATCTGCTTTTACATCTCCTATACCAGGGATTCCTTTGATGTTATCTGTCACATCACCTGTAAGCATTTGTTTACACAGATGCCCAGAAGCTTCCTGTTCACTAATGAGTCTCATTCCTTCAGCTTTGTGATAATCATAGTAATACCCTGGTATCTGTATAAGGTCTTTGTCAGGGCTACATACGACACACTCTGATTCTCCATTTATCAGATGCCAGGCTCCACTAAGGACATCATCAGCTTCAATCCCTATGGGTATGAAGAATTTCCATTTGGTGCACAGATGACGTTTGATAACTCCTTCCCACCGTATCACCCATTCAGCTTTCTCTTTACGAGTGCCTTTATAGGGAGCAAACTTGTAATGTTCATGTCTAAAGTTGGGTGAGGAAGAAAAACTTCCCAGATAACGGGTTGCATTACACGCAGATAAGATATTCTGTACTATTTGGTCACAGGAATTCCTTACCAGCTGTTCAGAAAATTCATCTGCCAATTCTTTGTGATGCCAGGCTACTATATATACGATACTGTCTGCATCTATGAGTGCTGTCATGATTTGGAATTAGAGGATTGTACAAATAGTTTTGCTGTGAGAGGTGGTTTATCAAGCCTTGAAACTATCTCAAGAAAATCTTTCTCATATAATATTACAAATCTGTCAGAGGGCATGAATTTCGACTTACATTTCTTAGTCTGTTTGTGAAAGATTACATTCATCACACCATCTACTCTTGGCAACTGTTTGAGAAGCTTTGGGTAAGCAAGTGCTTTGGTAGTACATTTACACTGTACATTGTAAGGGAATCTTCCATTCACTAGTTCATCCCTGTTCACGAGATCTACTTTCTGCCCATCCCTGTCTCTGTTTCCATTCCTGGAAGTAATAACATGTCTGAACCCCAGTTTCCTGAAAGATTCAGCGACCACTCTTTCGTAGTTATGTCCTACTGCTCTGTTTCTTTTTCCGTTTGTAGTCATATAAGGTTATAAAAAGAAGAGATGCACCTACACATCTCTTCTGGTAATTCATCAGACTAATGAACTTGCTTCCGCAAGATTTTTATCTAGTTCTTCCTTGGCCATTTGAGTCTTGGTAACTACCTCTTCAAGAGATTTTCTGTACTCTGCATCATTCATCGCTGCATACTTGCTGCTGTGATAGATGTTTTTGTTAACTCCGGCAAAAGAAGAGTGAACGAAATATCGTTTAACTCTCATAGCTCCATCACTGTGGTCTATATTGCATACAGCTCCAATATCGGCTGGATCTACAAGAATGTTATGAGTTACTGTACCTTCATTCTGATATCCATGAATGTAGGATAATCCACCTATGTGAAGACCTTTTACACAAGTTCTGTTATCGTTACAGTCTACTTGGTCCCAGCTATCAAGAAAATGAGAAGCACCTACACGGATATGATGTCCTTTCTTAGAATAGTGCTGATTGTTTACATCAACTCCTACACTCCAGAATTCATCTCCACTCATGCGTTGTACTGCAGGAATAAATAATCTCTCTTCCACATACTCTGGTTCGGCGTAAGTAACCATTCCTGTATCAGGATCAACAGTTTTCTTGTACCTGCTTTTAGTGATTACTTCTTCCTGCTCATTAAGATCATAACGTTCTCTCACTTCCTCGGATACTTTATAGCCTACAATCAATCCTTCCAAAGTAATAGCTACTTGTGGAGTTGTGGAAAGACGTATGGCAGCTTCTTCACTAAGGCCTTCAGTTTCCATTAATTCTGTTACTCTCTCATAATTTACATACTCTGAATTGATGTACTTGGCAAATAGGTCTGCTTTTTCGTTTGAGAAATTAGGATTCCTCAAGAATCTTACCCAGCACTTTATCAGAGGAGTAATATCAATGTTCTTTTCCACGGATATTAAGATACGATCTACTAAAGCCTGTGGAACAGCTTTAGAAGATATTACATTATTGTATTTCAAATAGAATCTGTTAGTCGCCTTATTCACGAATAAATAAGGAGATGCAGTCTCTACAATTTCTTTGTAGGACTCTTTGGTGAGAGGTTCAAATTCCTCTACTATAGCCTTTAGCTCATCCATCGTTTGAGCAGCTGCAGACTTTGCTTCCAGGCTTTTCATCAATGAATACTTTCCTTCATTGAAAGTAACGCTGAAAGGTTTGCCATTTACTGAGCCTGAAATAACAGACTCAGTCCTGTTTACATTTATCATCATGTTGTGTTTATAATTTACAACTCTTCACAGAGCTAAGATACATTTTTCCACTGAAGATACTGTTGTACTTCACGGTACACATCATCGGGAATTTCGTTTTCTTCTGGATTTCTATGTTCACTAAATTCGTCAATACTGGATCTGTCATGTCCTGTAAGAAGACAAATACTATTGAGCAAAGATTGTATGGGTTCAGCCCAATCCAGTAGTTCTTTGAAGCTATTCCAGAGCTTCAAGTCTATAGCCTGTCCGTCAGTTATGGATTCATTCCCCCATAGGTCTTTAGCCACTTCAGCAATTTTTGCCGGGTCCTGACATTGGTTAACAAAGAGTTGAAAGTTCTGTACTTTCTCTATGTGCACTTCTAAGTCAGTAATAGCTTCCGGAGTTATGGAATAATACCTATGAGAGCCAGGCTCGATAATCTTACCGTTTTCCTGTACATATTCCATCAATGCCCGAAACGTATTCTGCTTGTTTGGATCGAATGGAAAGTTATAGAGGAAATGTAGCTTATGAAGAAATGGTTTTATCTGACGAGCAGTATTCCACTTTATTAAAACGTTTGACATTGTTATAGTTTTATTCCTTATGTCTAAGAAGAATTGTTTGATATGCTTAAAGTCCCGATATAACTTATTGACAGTCTTGGCAACTTTTATAATCTTGATCTCAGGATTGTCAAAGAAAGTATAACAGCGATAAGCTTCTTCTAACGTACAAAGCTTTTCTATTTGAGTATGCTTCTTAGCATCATACAGACTACTTTTCCAAGCATAGAAATTATATCTTCTCGGGTCACGCATAGTGTTACGGCCATCCCTGGATATGAAAGCTGCAAGATGCAGGAGTTCATCATCTTCATCATTGCCATAAAATATTTCCTCTTCATCCCAATCGTTAATCTCTTGTATAGGAACTTCCAGCTTTTGCCACTCAAATAACTTGACATCCTGAGACCTGTAAGAGGTATGATGAATTACTCTGGGAGTATGTATCACTGTTTTACCTTCAAGCTTTCTTCTCTCCTCGTGAGTTATGTCTATCTGTTTTGCCTGTTCCTCATTTACAATTTCTTCTTCCTCCTCAGATTCAGTGGCTATGAAATCTTCTGGTACAACAACTTCAGAATAAAGTGTAACCTCAGAGGAATTATTCAAAGCTTTCCAGATAGCAGTCGTGAGAGGCTTTATCTTATCGTAATCTTCTCTTCCAATCTCTGCAATAGTCTCCGTGAGATTAATCTTTTCCTCAGATAACCATACAGGTGGTTTGATAACTATGAAAGCTCCTTCGGTGTACTGGGATAAAAGGTACTTGTCTTTTCTGGGTGAAGTCCGTTCATCACTGATCACAATGGGAAGATGCGTATAGTTGCCTAATCCATGTTTCAAATCATTTCTGATAATCTTTGTAATCTTCTTTCCACCCTTAAACGTAACAGACTGTATAATTTCTCTGCATGAAAAATAGTCAAACAAATTGGGATTGAAACGAATGGTTTTATCTCCAGGAAAGTGAGGTTCTATTTCAGAGAGATCTATGATTCCTGCAAGCCTGGTGAGCACAGTATCTTTATGAGAGCTGTTGTATCTCACAGAAAGCTGATAGCAATTCTTAACCCACTTAATAAAGTCGAATTCCTTCAACTCTTCCTGTACTAATTTAGTAGCCATCTTTACTACATCTCTGAATTTCTCCAGTACAACATTCTTGGTTTTCTCACTCCATCTGACAGCTTCCCGGGAAGGATTAATGTCCAACATCTCCGGATCCATCTTGATACCAATATTTCCAAACTTCTGTTCAAGCTCCAGCTCTGCAAAGTCTATGAATCCGTAATTCACCCGATTGATCAGCAGGTGAGGCTTTGCCCAATAGCTGTTATCAGACAGAATAATATGGTCATCTTCATAGAATATCCTTGCTCGATACTCTACCCTTTCCATGTGTCCATCTTCACCATGTACAACTAAGGAGATGTTATCGAAGTAAAGCAATTGATTCTTAACAGCCTCTATATACTGTTGCCTGTGATGCTTCTTGCATTCTATCCTTATCTCTACACCATTAGGTAAAGAAGTTTTCTCACAATACAACCTGTACCCATTGTCAAATACAATAGAAGCATTCTCTTGTTCGGTTTCCAAATTGAATCGTGGAATCAGACTTTCTACCCTTCCGTCATATACATTGAATCTGAATAGATTCCCGTTATACCGGCTTTCAACCGTATAAAATGGTCCAATGGATAAAGGACTCTTATTGCCCAATCCGAATTTTCCTATCGCTGCTTTATTAAGCCGCTTGGTCGAATAACCAGGATTGAAATATTTCTGTAACCTCTTGCCACCCAATCCAACACCATTATCTGTAATAGTAATATAGTCCTTTTCCATATTAGACTGATAATAATCTATAAACACACGGTTCTCGGCAGACAGATAATCGGGATTGTAATAAGAAGGATCAAACTTGCTATCTTCATATAAAGATCCTTCTATAGTGGAATAGTGGTCTTCTACTTTACTTTCTTCCCTCAATATAGAAAGAGCTGCTTCTCTTTCATAAATAGCATCAATACCATTTGACACCAGCTCTCTTATAATTGAACGAATCGGATATTGATACTGGTATTTCTGAAGAATATCCAGCATCATCCCTACAGAGGATTTTTCTATTTCTTTCTCAAATCCCCCCTCTACCTGGGTTTGAGCTTCTACATGTATTGCCATTAATTAAGTAGTTTTACCATGCTGAAAAACATATCTTTCTCTATCTCATACCTCATGCCATCATTAAGTATGATTATCACTACACCAGGACTTTTAGTGGCTATATCCAGTGCTATCCTGTCCACCTTTCCTGCAATAAGTTTAGTAGAATGAGCGGCATATTGCTCAAATTGTATAACCTTATTGAGATAAGTAGATTCTAAAAAGTCTTCTGCTTCTTTTACACTTCTAAACTGAAGCTTGTTGCTGGATACATTCATATAACAATTGTTTGAGGACTAGAGAAGTATTCTCTCTTCCATAGTGTGCGTAATAATCTGTAATGTCTTTTTTACCATCTTCCAATGGAAGCTCTATTCTGGGGAAAGGATATTCATTTCCTCTATGCTTGTTGTCGTTATCAAATAATACGACAATATTCCTGTATTTCCGTTTCACATATTCTATACATTCTGCAGGTAAGAGAATCCCTTCCCCTCTTGGAGCAATTGCTTCATAACCCATGGATCTGAGACACATTACATCCTTCATAGCTTTAGTAATAATCAGCATCTTGGAATTATATTCTAACTGTTGAAGACCAGGAACGTTGCTATAGTTCCAATTGTTTTTAAACTTCCTTCTCTTCTGAGCTTTTGGGAAGTATAACTGGTAGCGACTATTGATTCTATAAGCATATCCCAATCCATTGGGATAAGACGGAAATTTGTCTTCTTCATGAAGCCAGTAAGCTTTTATAGAGCTTACGTTGTACCGGTTTAGAATCTCCTGTGAGATGCCATACTGATCCCAGTAAGAAAGATCTTGTAAAGAGAATGGCCTGCTGACTATCTTTATATTGGTAGCAGCAAAATAGCGAATCTCCTTATAGACCAGTTTACTATGGATGCTGGATTGACATCCCCCAAGACCAAAGTCTGAACAAATCTTCCAGCAGGCTTTAACCCTGGAAGAAAGATTATATAATAGTTGGACCAGATCAAAAATATCTCCGTGTTGTTTAACGGGATGAGCCTGATCCTTCCACATATATTCATTGGGAAGCATACATTTATTCTTCCTTTCAAATATTCCAAAGGATGGATCATTATCTCCGCTTCTTAGTGGTGAAGAATACTTTCTCCCCAACAAAGGTTCAAATTCAAGATAGTGACAAAAGAGCGAGTATTCATCTACTCGCTCCAATATGTCGCTATCCGTATAGGACATATATTCTTGCATAGTCAGTTAGTTATGAGTGATCTTTAATTCTCATTGAAGATGTCATTCACTTCTCCACTTTCCAGAGGAACTTGATCTGCATCACTTTGAGTAAGATATTCCATCTTGTCCTGTCCATTCTCAATCTCACGCTTGGTGAATTTGAGCTTGGTCTGGGCCCTTGGAATGCTCATAGGTTCTACTATGGGATTATCTTTGATAAATCTTCTTCTCAACTCCAAGAAATGCTTGTCTTTCTGACGAAGCAACAATAGCCTTATAGGGAACTCATCTTTATTTAGGAACGGTTGTACCTGCTCAATGAACTGAGTACAGAGATTAATGAAGGCTTTGTGTAGCACATACTCTTCAACAATTTTCTCTTCATAATTGGCTTCACTGATAACATCTTCCATTCCTTTGAAAGGATTGAGTTTGATCTTATCTGTAGTAGTATAGCATTTGAGAAATCCTACTAAAGTATTCTGAATTTCTCCCAATCCGTCTCTGGCTTCTTTTACCTTTTCTGCTTTAGTCTTTGTATCTCCATTCTGCTTAGTATCTTTTGGAGCTTTAGGACACCAGAGTTTTTGAGCCAGATCCATTGGATTACCAGTATCTACTTCTCCACCGGAAGTTAGTTGAGCAAAATCGCTCAAGGCTTCACCAGAGCGTTCTCTGAACGAAAGAGCCAGATATACATTTGTCTCTGTAAATAGTTCTGCTTTCGACAGAATCAGATTTTCATTGATTCCTACAGTCATCATAGTTGTTTATATTTAGTGATTAGAATAGATTATTTTAAACGAGCTGTGCTGGGATAAGAGCAAATATATCTACATTTTCTCTTCTCTCATAGGTCTCTGTTCCTTGATGTTTTCCACGAGAAACCTTCTTTGGAAAATTGAATAATCCATTAGTAGATATAGACTTCAGATTCTTTGAAGTATCTATAATAAGATCTATATATCCTTCTTCATTTGGTTCCACATCATAGATCTCTTTAATCATAGGAAGAAGAGTTTTACTACCAAAAGTAGCAGCTCCCTGTGACAGTACGCTGGAAATCGGGCTGCCATCATCATTATATTTCACATTGGCAAACAGATCTACTTTAGGAAGCTCTTTATCTACGATAGCAACTGCTATGAAATCTTTGGCAGCACCCTTGCATTGTCCCCACAGACGGCTGTCGATGACATCAAACCCATTGCTTTTATCTGCAAATGTATAAGTCTTCTTTTCCTTGCCATTCTCATCTACTTCTGTAAGAATCGTGGCTTTAGGATACTCAAGGCAGAACTGATCTACCAGCGCTTTGGATGGATAAATCTCCCCATCTTTCCAGACACGGATTGCCAGAACTGATTCATCCGGATTGTATTGCTTCTTAGCAACAGCCTGTGATTTAATACTCACAGGAATTTCTTCAAGTGTTACATCTTTTAGAAAATCTAAAAAACTCATATAAGTGTGTTTTAAATATTCTCTCCTAAGTAGTATTCATCAGCTTGTTTGAATACCAGGGAAAGATCGTTTGGAATATATAATTCTTTGAACATGCCTTTAGGGCTTTTTGCAGGTATTTCTACTCCATTAATAGAAGTCCTATTGGTAATAAAGTTGTAGACAGGCTGTCCTTCTTTGTCATACGTTACAGCAGTAAATAGAGCTATAGACACAGCTGACAGCGGACTATACTGGTCATCCAGTAACTTTCCGATTGTCTTTACTTTCTTCTTCACCTTGGTAGAGTTGCTAACCTCATCATCTTCATGCAGCATTAATACTACATTAAGATCGTTTCTGAGAGATTTGGCTTTGCTCAACATAGACTGATAAGCCTTGGCAATCTCGGTGAATTTAGTATATCCTGTCTCCATAGCCTTTGCGAAGAACAGATCTGTCATTATGAACCCGGAATCATCAATGATTAGGTTCTTTATATGCGCTGCCTCTTTGTGGATCTTTTCCATAAGAGCCAGGATACTGGCAGCCTGAGTCGTACTCATACTATTTTTCTGCTCTGTAGAGTAACTCTTTGAGCTGCCTTTGAAGGGTAATGGTTTACCCATACAGTTGACCACGAAGGTCTCTTTGGGATCGAGCTTCTCGATAGAGGTACTTTTACCAGTACCAGTGTCCCCAACAATAGCTATGAGTTTTGCCATGTAAATGAATTTAGTCATCAGCTCTGAGGAAAATAGAGCTGACATATTTTATCTAAGTGTGTTGCCTTGTCATACCAGGGATCCGCTGCATTGGGATCCAGTTTGAGAGAAGGCAGTTCCTCTACAATCCCTGCTATGGGATTGAAATACATTGGTATGTTTCGGTTAGTAGTACCATACCGGTTCTTCATAAGTGTCATAAGAACCATAAAATCTCCCAGACCTCCCAGAGAAATCTTGGATGTGTTGATATCACAGTAGCTTTCAAGTTCAAACTGAAAAGGTTTTACAATCCCAAGAGCAATGTCACAATCTCTGAAAGTAGCTTTACTATCTCCGAAATCTAAGCGACTTGGAACGATGGCAGACTCTTTTTTTGTACCGGCAAGATACCTCATACTGGTTCTCTTATGCTGTAGCATATCGGCGCTGAACTGTTGGATGAATACACAGGTACACTGAAACATATTCCGTAATATAACAGCATACCGGCTCATTTTATCCATGGTGCCTTTGAGATTCAATCCCATCTCTGATTGCAACAGAGCAAGATGATCTACTACCAGGATCGTATACATATCAGGTTCTTTCGGTACATAACCGAGTATCCTTCCTTTTTTCCCCTTTTTCTTGTCTGCTTCGGCCACTGGAGATCTCTTGACGATACCATAGTTCTCATAGTGGTTCTGGATGATGCTCTCAAAGATAGCAGTAGGATGGACTGCATCTTCCATAAAGATGATATCCTGCATGATGACCTTTACACAGTGGTAAGCCTTCTTTACAATTTCCTGATCTTCTTCGCTAAGAAGTCTTCCAGGTATTCTACCTAATATATAATCTGAAGGAATGCACTTTCCTTCTCGTAGATAGATATAGTAGCTTACCCACTTGGCTTCTTTTTCCAGCCTCGAAATCTCAAAGCTGCAATAGAATATCCTGATGGGAATATCTCTGAGCTTCGCTGATTCCCAAGAGTTAAGAATAAACATGAAGTCAGTTATGGTCGTCTTGCCAGTTCCACTGTCTCCACCAATGAGATAATACCTTCCTCTCTGTGTTCCGTAGATATATTTATTCAGAGTGACCAGACCATTTTCCAGTCCGGTATTGAAACCATCTCTTCCTTTTTGTACCTGATAGATGAAACTATTAGGCTCCAGATCTTTCCAGTTATCCCAATTCGTAATGAGTTCCTGCTCCTGTTCTGTCATCTATACTACGTTTAATATGTTGATTCAAAGACTGCTCACCTTTACTGGCTTCACTTAGCAGAGAAGCATAATCACTTCTCCATTCTCCGCTAGTCATGTAGGACCCGATGGCTTTTTTCCAGCGTATTCCAGAAGCATAGTAAAGGCTTATAGCTACTCTGAGTACATCATAGCGGTATCCGTCACGTATTGCTTTTTGAAAAGCCTTCATTCCATCTTCGCTATATTTATTTCCCGAATATACGTTACCGTTACTACTCTCCATCTTAGCTGGAATCTTACACTGCATTATGAAGCCCTGATATAAATTTACCCAGTCCTCGTACCGGTACGTATGGTAGTTAGTCACATCTGGTATTGCTAACTCCTGCTGTGTACTGACAACCATTAAACCAGTCTCTGAAACCGGATGATGTTCCTCTGTTAACTGCTTATAGAATTTGTTCGTGAATTTGAATTTGCCCTGTTGATTCTGTACTAAGCCATTAGTTATTAGCCATTCAAGAACTTGCTTCAATTGCATAATAAAAGGGTTGTGAAGTTAAGGAATTTATGATACCCTACAAGATCTGTTTTCCACATTTTAGGAGACCATTGTCAACTCTGGAACCTTGACCTTGTATTCTTTGATTCTACTGGAATCGAAGTCCCGGATAGAAGTCTTATACCACTCTTCATCAGCTGTTCCCATAGCAACCAGAATAACGATCTTGGCAGTAAACTCCAGGTTATCTTCTCTTCTCCTGATAGCTCTTCCGATTCTCTGGACAAGGTTTCTTTCTACCCCATCTATGTTGGCAATCAGGGACTGATCCGGAGCTGTCAGGTTCTTTCCCTCATTAAGCGCTTTCACTGCTCCCAGTATGTCAATCTCTCTATTCTGAAACGCTTTCAGAGCACTGTCATCCGACTTTGAGTGATATACATTATCTCCACAGAGAGCATTAGCCTGTTCGATAGATCCTGAGAATACCAGCGTGCGCTTTCCAGGTTGATGAAGCCTTTCCAAACATTGTTGGGCAAGTCTTAGACGAGAGGGAAGATTGTAGATCAACTGAGCTCTCTTACTAACGTAAGCAAATTTCAGAGAATCTATGCTCTTCATAGCAGCAGACCGTATACTCTTGGTATAGTAATCATAAGATGCCTTCTCTGTAGTCATGAATGGCTTTGCCTTTGTCCCGCCTCTGACATTCTTATTCACGGTATCCAGTTCAAACTTCAGGACTACAATCTCAAAATTGGATATGAGTCCCAAATCTACTGCATCGTCTGTCTTCATGTAGTGTACCGGTGGAAGCACTTCATAGAGTAAATCTATTCTAGGCTTGTCATCTTCATATCTTGCTCTGGGATAAGTAGCTGTTAGCCCGAGTGCAGGAACGTTAGCTTCTTTTTGCTTTTGAAGATTCTTCAGCGTGATACGGTGGCATTCATCATAAACGATAAAATCATACTTGGAGAGATTCTCTTTTGCAAGAGAAGCATAGCAAATCAACTTTATTCCTTCAGTACCTACATACCAGCGCCTGAACTCATCTGGCCAGTCATTATCCCTCATCTCTTCCGTAGGAGTTACGATCAAGCCTTGAGGCATACCTTCTCCATATCTCTGAAGATAGTCATGCCGAAGTTGTTCTATGATATCCAGTGCTGCCTTCGTCTTTCCAACTCCGGTAGCCCATGCAAGAGTCCCTTTGCAATAGTTTGCAAACCATGCTTCTTTGCCTTCTTTCTGTATTCTGATTTTGTTTTCTATACTCATGGTTCTATGATGGCTATACCATCTTTTAAGAGTTGTGTATTGATATTAGCCAGCAGTCCTTTGATACGTTCCAAACTCAAACAATGTTTGTTATATAAGTCTTCACTACAATAAATAGCATCTCTCATAAATGCCTTTGCAAAGTCCAGTGAATTAAACATATCACTGAGTTGTTTCCTGAGTTTATCTACTTTTTGAATATCTGTCTCCTTTAACATAGCCCTTTGTCTTTTAAGAAGTTCTTTACGAGTACTGCCAGATCCCCGGTATACCCCTGATGATCCAGCTGTATATTATCCAGGCTGATCCTGTTGAGTCCTGCAATATATGCCTGCTCGGTTATCTGCTTCATCATCTCCAGCAAAGCATCTACATCCTGGTTGTCAACAAGAGCTTCTATCTGAGCCCTTCTCTTAGTATGAGAACATTTTATCAGGATGTCTTCCAAACGGATCTCTGACTTATAGCTCTCCTGAGTCATTTCTAATTTCATATCTATTCTTTTACAATGAATAATTTGTTTCTAGCTCTTGTAACAGCCACATACTTGATCCGGTTTTTCTCTTCTTCATTCGTGTTAAGATTGATATCCCAATCATGAATGATAGCGTATTCATAGGTAGATCCCTGAGACTTGTGAGAGGTTAAAGCATAGTTATACTTTGTATAGGCAAAATGATTCTGTATATTATAATAGCCTACCCATACCTGCCTGCGGATCAGGTCATCTGTGACAGATAAAGCACACTGCTTGATTTGCTTTAAGACATCTTCAAATTCTCCTTCAGAAGATTCATGGAGAATATCTATTGTATGATCTAAAAAGTTACTACAGCCCTGTGCCAGTCTCACAGTACAACGATACACTTTTACGCAAGTTTCATACCTGTTCCAGATCCTGTACCTCATAGAAAATGGCCCATTGGCAAAGTCATGAAGAGCAAGCTTGGTTGACCAGAAGTCTCTTCCTTTTTGAGAGATAGAAGTTTCATTCTCTATATAGCTAATGGCATGTTCCCTCGTAGAAAAGACTTTCTTGACAAGTTCATACAGCTTATAAGTAATTGGATAATCAATAACTCCATGAATCCTGGTAACTGTCATCTCCTCATTAGTATTAATAATGCTTGCCCACCTGTTTGCTTTGACATCCCACTTTACTATAGGTTTATCTGCAACCAGATATTCTCCTTCTAGTATTTTGGGAAGGACTTTCTTTTTATAGACCATCTGTCTTACTACACGATTGAATTCATCTACTGTCTGATTTCTCCAGGCTATAATTTTAACATAGTCTGGATTAGCTTTAAACTCTTCACTTAGAAAGTATTTCTCCAGTATAGGAGCAAGAGCGAACATCGTTTTACCAATACAGGAAATACCAGTATCTCCTTTATCGGCAGAGTTGAGGTCATACTTCTGGTTGCTTCGGATAGCAGTAGCATAATCTATGATGGGATTCTCACCAGCCTGTCTTACAATCTTTGAAAGTGTGATGACTTTCATATCATGCTTTTGTTGTACCGTGGAAATGAATGGATTGGATTTTTCTTCTCCTATAGGATTGATCTGTTTCGCATCTCCTACAAAGATAAGCTTGAATGAAAGCCTCTTTTGAAAATTAATCAGGTGATCGAATAGCTCTGCATTCAGCATGCTTGCTTCATCAACTATCAGGATGTCTACATTTCTGATCTTGTCCGGAATAGATAGTGGATCACGGGTATAGATCACTTTTCCTTTGGAAGTTACATCCTGTTGTAATCCCAGTAGGGAATGAATAGTAGAGAATAAGAAATCATCAGGATTTTCTGAAGTTGCTTTCAATACCCTTACTGCTTTATGTGTCGGAGCAGTCATAGCAAATCTCAGAATAGGCATTACAGAAAGGCAATGTTCTACAACTCTGTTGATCGTATAGCTCTTTCCTGTGCCTGCATAGCCTATCAAGACTGCAATAGAAGTCTTGTCTTTATCAAGAACCATACGGGTAAGAGATTCAAAGGCCTCTGATTGGTCCTTGTTAAGCTCAAACCCTGTGTCTACAGAGAGTTGCATAGTCTTTTATTTAGTGATAGTTGGTTGAACAGGTACATTGCTATTAGGCTGTACTAGTTTGAAATTTAATTCATTTGTCTGAGAATCGTAGACCACTGAAGTAATACCGCCTTCAGCTTCAGCTTTCATTTCTTCCAACATAAACTGTATCATAGCTGCATACTTTCTAATATCTACTTTACGATTCTTTTTTTGCATCTTGGTTATAGCTTCTATCCATGTGGTAACAAGTCCTAATTGTTCCTCATAAGTAGAATGAGATTCATCATTAGAGATTATCATCATGCTTTCTACGAGGTTTCCAATGTCATAGACTTTGTCCTTTTTCAGTTCTTTCCATAAGAGGGCTTCCCTATCCTTTCCAATAGCAGAAACCATTCTATAGTCACACTTACGGATAGTATCCAGTGTATAATAGATCATGTTCCTGATACCGTCAGAGATAATCTGAGACCTGCTCAGAGCTCTTAGCTGTAGACTGGCGATCCTGGTAAAGAAGAGTGTCCTGGCTACATCATTGTAGGTCAGCTCTTCGATCGTCTTGGAGAAATTCTTCACTTCCCGGTTAAACAGGGTTGGTGGGTTTTGTTGCATTGTCTGAGAGTTTAATATTTGAAAATAATAGTTTCAACTGCTGAATTTGCTGCATGGTTTCATCATCATTGATGCTGATGTATCCTTCAATAGTATTGATCCCATACATAACAGTAGTATGATGGTTGCCTCCCATCAGTTTTCCAATTTCATTAAGAGACAGATGTGGTGCCATCACTTTTGTAATGTAGGCAAATAGATGTCTTGCCCTGGCTGTAGCACGTGGTCCACTTTTAAGTTTCCTGGTGTTCAATATCTCATCCCAGGTTAGCCCTGTGACTTTGGAAATAGCTTCCTTGATTCTTTCTATTAATGGAGATCCATTTGAACCAGAAGGTCCAATAGTCTTAATATGGACTCCCGGAATAGCATAAGGAGAAACATTGGAAAGCATCTTTGCTCTCTGCAGTCTCCGGATTTCGGATCCATGAGAAGTACTGCATTTAGAACACCAGGAGTTATATCCGTCTTTGTTATGAGAATTCTTTGGAAACGTATTTCTTGGGAATGCTTTATGGCAACGTGTACATGTCTTATCTTTTACTTGGTCCATGTGGTTGAGATATTAGTGTCCGCTTTTAAGATTCCGGTAGGTATGACAAATTTAGCTGCATCACACATGAGTTTATCCAGGGAACTTTTCCATTCTTCCTTGATTTCTTCCCGGCATACAGTAGTAATCTGATCATGTACCTGAGCTACTATGTGTACCTTGTCTTTCATACCATGTTCTCTGATATATTGATAGATCATAACCATAGCAGTCTTGGTAATATCCGCAGCTGCTCCCTGTATCGGAAGATTCTTAGACTGCCTTTCTATTGCTCCAAGATTATGATCATAATCAACTCCCCTGAGATGAGTTTCTATGTTTGCCCTACTTAGCTTCCAGTATGGGAACCATCTCTTTCTAAGAAATGGTGGAAGCGTTTGTATATAACCTCTCTGAACTCCGAAGGTACCAAAATATTTTAATGTCCTGCCAATATTTGGAAATACCCTGAAGTATTCTTCAATAAGTGCAGCAGCTTCATGTATAGAAGTCTTGGTAGTAGCAGAGAGTTTCATTTCACTCATCCCATAAGCCAGACCGAAATTCACGGTCTTTACAGAATCCCTAAGGGTTTTATGCCGACTACAGTTACACTTTTGCTTTCCCTTCGTATAGTAATCACAGTTATTATCTGCAGCATCTTTCCACTTATTCTTATATACAAGTTCTGCACATACGCTGTGAAGATCCTGTCCTTTTTCTATAGCTTCCATCCATACCGGATCTTTGGAAGCATAAGCTATTAGCACTAGTTCCTGGCTGATGTAATCACTATCTACGAATACCCATCCTGGCTCGTATACAAACGCATTACGATAACGTGTACCGACAGATTTCTTAGCAGGGATATTCTGGAAGTTTGGTCTCTTGGAACTTACCCTACCTGTACTGACAATCTGATTAAACTCAGTTCTAACTCTTCCATCACACTCCAAATGATCGTCTATGAATTTCTGTCCATAGGTACTAATAAGCTTCAGACTATCCTTGTATTCAGAGAGGTCAGCAAATACCGGGTGGGTTGTCTTAGCAACAGATTGTTCCGACAGATCCCTGAGCCTTGGATGAACAGCTTTTAGAAGAGGAAGTACCTGAGTAGTACTATTCCAGTTGAGCTTCACCTGATTGGCAGGAATCAGCCAGTCCTTTTCTATAAGATACTGCCTATGATGTTTCATGACACGCTCATTCAGTAGCATGTAATTCTTCTCCTGGACTCCTTCCAGCAGTGCCCTATCCTCATCAGAGAGTTGATTTTCTGATAGATATTTCTTTAGAATGATTTTAGTGGCCCCGGGAATATTTGGAAAGAGCAGACTAAGCAGCTCACGTTTTTGCTGAGGGGCATTCATATTGTATAATAGCCGGTCTTCTTTACTCAGATATCCAAGTTCATGTGCTTTGGTATTTAGCTTCTCATCCTTCAATAGCCATTCATTCAATCTTAGAAGAGCCTGGTCTACAATTGGCTGTGCCAGCGATTCATTCTCTTTCCACTTTGCAACATCCATAACCAGCCCATGATAAGTGATTTCACTAAAGGCAGTCACTACATCATTTTCTAAAGCAACCACTGCATAAAGATTCCATCTTCCTACCTCGGGAAGCTGCATTCTGCGAATACAATCCAGAAAGGTAACATCAGTAGCTGCATAGATCACTTTGTCAGCAGTAAGAATATCGTCTCCAAAGTTTTTCTGTTCTGTCTTGTCGAGCTTCACGTTTACATACTTGTAAGAAATATCTGCCAGTGCATAATTTTCATTCTCTATACCACCATTGAGGATCTTCTCTACCAGCATGGTGTCATAGATGTTATCAATTTCTATTCCATGAAAGCGAAGAACGATATACTCATAGGCAGCATTATGGATCAGCTTCTTTCTGCTACTGTCTTCCAGGTACACCTTAAGCCATTGCTGTTGTTCTTCAGACAGAGAACTCCACTGGATAACCCACTGTACTTTATCGTAGCAATCACAAGACCCAAACTGGATAGTAATCAACTTTCGGGTACACCAGTCTTTGGTGATATCAGTCTCTATATCCAACTGGAATTCTCTAAGAGATGATGCCCACTGGACAAAGTTCTCCCATAAGCTGTTTTCATAGCGTTCATCTTCAGGAGCCTGTCCTAATACATATATCTTGTTGTTCATAGTGCTCTCATTTCCTCAGCGCTTTCCGGACCTTCTCCACCATAACCAAAAGGTGGTACGATTGCTTTTGGAGCCGAGTTGCTTCGCTCCGGCTTAGAAGTTGGTTCTGCAAAAAGCTGAGTGTTTATAACTTTTTTACTTCGCAAAAAGTTCCTCATACGTTTTATTATACCCATTTGATAGGAGTTTTATTGTTACGTACAAGATACTCATTTGTCAGATTGAAATGGTTAGTATCGAATGACAGTGTTGGATTATAGAGTGTTGCTGCAGGATGAATTCCTTTGAGGATCATCCAATTACTACTCTTGGATACAGTAGCTTTATCAATTATATTCTGAGCATCTCTGCCCCATGCTATAAATACATAAGGCTGATCTCTGTTTATAATATGAGCAAGAGTAGCCTGTATGAATTTTTCCCATCCTAAACTCTTATGAGCGCCTGCAACTCCTGATGTAGTGGTTAGCGAAGCATTGAGCAGAAACACTCCCTGACTAACCCAGTCTGTAAGATCTGCATTAGTCCTTAAGCCATACCCTGTTCTCTCCAGTTCCTTAAAGATCACTCTTAAAGAAGCAGGAATAGTTTTGGCTCTTGTGCTAAAGGCAAATCCATCAGCAGTTCCATTGTAATAGGGATCTTGTCCCATGATGACCACCTTCACTCCAGCAGGTGGACATTCTCTATATACCCTGAGTATATCTGATAAGGCTGGCTGTATCCTGGAAAGATCAAGCGTTATTTGCTTTCCGATCTTTACCATATACGGTTTCTTGAATTCAGGAGATAGTAATTCATACCATTCTCCTAACTCTTCCTTAAGGTTCATTATATTTAATCTTTCTCTGTTCTAGATCTCTCTGTAGGAGTAGTAACAAGTTCTATAAGCAGTCCTTCTGCTATAGAGCGGTCTCCTACTTTAAAATTGTCACTAACCAACTTGCAGGTAGCGCCATTCAGTTTCTTTAGAATCTCCCGGTCAATCTCGTCTGTACCGGTAAGAATCAACTTTAGGGTGCCATTTTTTATTGTAGTGCCTTCTATCATATAGGGAATTTGTGATTTAAATATAAATAATTTCTGTCAATCTTTAGGAGATATCCAGGTGCCAAATTGTGTAATCAGGCTTATAGCTTCTCTATAAGGAAACTTTGCTCCCCAGTCCGCTATTTGCCTGATATCCCTTTGGATATTCTTGCCAGATGCCAGTCCTATAAATGCTTTATACTCTTCCTGCTCTGTCCTGGTTAGCACGATGCCTACACAGTTGGTCGAGGTAAACCATACGTAGCCTACTATACTCTTTTTCACGTGTAATCTTTAAAATGTCATAGAATTGTTTTCAAAATGGCATAGACTTGTTTCCATAGAGCTGATTGGGGTCTGGTTGCTCTCCTAGAGGATGAAGATCTTCTTCTTTAATCTTCGTCATCTTTATCTCCCGCAGTTTGTCAGGAAATATATTTAGTCCCGAATTACATTCTAAGTTGACAGTCATTGATCTCGTATCTTCCAATAGCATGCTTAATAGAATTGTATAATTTGCAAGATCGAGCAGGGAATCCTGTATACTTTCATTCTGTGGACTGCTTTGTGAGTTCAAAAGCACTCCCAGACGAGCCACTTTAGTAGCAATAAGATTGAGACAATTAAGCTCTGGCTTAATTCCACAAATATTTCCTGCAAGCTTGAAGTTGGATAAACGGTCTTCGTTAGAATAGTCATCTCCTTTCTTCAGCATGACTGTATGCATTTTGTAAACGAAATCATCAAATGATTTTCTCTGTTGTTCAAGCGTCATAATGTTGTGTGTTTCGTTGCAATATAGAATAAAAAAGCCGCACTGTGAAGTACGGCTCGTGGGCTTGCCTACCCTTAGCTTTGCATGGCTGTCATAACTAATGTCAGGTGTTGATCATTAGCATGTAATAATCTTGCAAGATTTTGCATAGCTTCTACTATAGCATTATTGGCAGCTTTTATCTCAAATAGGGAATCTTCAATAACATTATTTATAGTTTTTTGTTCTTCTACTCTGCCTGACAGCTCCTTGGCGTATATATCCTGTAAGGTGTTTTCCAACCTTGCGTTCTCCTTTCGGAGATCCTCTATCTCTTTTATAAGTTCTGGAACGGTTTCTTTTGTTGATTTAGCCATATTATTATTTGATTGAGTTTTTATTCAGAATCTTCACGGATCTTTTCTCTTCTCATGAATTTATATTCTTCCATTTCGGCCTGTATGGCCTCAAGTGTAAGCTCAGGGCATTCCCTGGTAGTGAAAACATATATCCCGTCAGAAACCATATAGTAGGTCTCCAAAGTAGAGATTTGCTTGGTCACAGAATACGGACCTTCCTTGTAGATAACTCTACAAATTGCTTTATACATAATGATAGATTGTAAGAGTTTATTACGATAGTTGACAACGCCCTCAGCGAGATGTTTGTACTGTGTAGTATCCTTATATGTCTTACGCTTCATAGTTTATAACAAAAGACCTCTTCCTGATAGAAATCAAAAGAGGTCCAGGTTGTGTTGTAGGGCAAAAAGTGTGTTCTGATTTCTTTACGTCTAAAAACCTCATAAGGTAGACACCTAGCGAGGATTCTATACTTTAGATTGTATGAGTAAATATTAATATTGCCATGTAACAGCTTTCACAGCCCACATCTGAGATGTCTGGGCTTCTGTAATAGCTACTGACAGTTGTCTCTTAGCTTCAGGATTTTCTGTTCTCTCTCTTTCTTCATTCAGTTCATCAATCACATCTGCGTATAGTTTCTTGATCTTGTTTACAGAAGGATTACCTCCTGGATTAAATGTGAGGCCAACAGCTTTTTGTCCAAAGGTTAGTTCTTCATTTACCTGGGCACCATCTTTTCTTTCTGACATTGTATATAGTTTTTATATTAAGTTCTGGTGAGCAGACTTGCACTGCCAACCGCCTGAAGCCTTTTTACAGGACCTATACAGGGTTCTAACTTGAACTACACCAGACTAGAGGTCTCCCTCTTTCTCGGCAAACGCCACTAATTTTCTAATATCTTGTATAGAAACAGTAATACATCCAATCTTGAATACAGACATATCCTCTATAGGTTCTATAGGTGCCTGTACAATATCATACTTGGTATAATGATCTATGAATCCCTTGATTTGATCCAGTGTATAAATCCTTCCTTCTATCATCAGGAGTTTATTATAAACGTAGATCTCGTAGTTACTCAGATTATAAGTCCTGAATTTATCTTCCAGCATAACCTGTACGAAGACCTTATGCAGATTCATATACCAGTTGAAAAATTCTATTCCTGGTTCTTCCATCAGGAAAGTTCTTACCTGAGACTGCTTTTCCGAAGCCACTGTGAAACCATCCAGTACAACCAGAAGAGGGCTGCCCGCTTGTTCGTCACCATGAAATTTATAATCTCCTATAAGGATATCAATGTACCGTTTGATGTTACTGCTCTTAAGAACAAATCTTGGAGATCTGTGATAGGTCAATTCGCTGCGATCCATGTTTAAATAGTTTTAAGTATCAGTTCTTTTATCGAGGAATATGGAAGCTGAAATTGGAAACCGCCCTAAAATAATGGAGTTCGTTTCCCTGTCTTCAACCTGGTAATTGCCATCTCTGATCATTACCACAAATTTCTTTCCAGAATATTCTTCTGTGGAAAATCCAACCTGTGTAAGATCTACTTCTATCTTGAAATCATCGGGACTGATCCCATCTGTATATTGTATCAAAATCATACTGCTGTTAGAGTTTTAGCTTCTTCAATCATTGATTCTGTATAGTAAGATGCTCCGGAAACATCTGAGATGGGAATCATGTGCATTACAGAAGCTAGCTTGTCTTTTTGAATGGGATGTGGACATTTTTTCACACATATCTCTATTATGGAACTTCCCAGCGATACATTTATCCTGGAACTTTTTCTCTCTAACAGGAGTGGTGGTCCACTTTGTCTGTGCAGGACTGCATAATCCCATTCTGTTTCTAATAGTGGTTCGATGATTACTGACATAGATTTTGTTTAGGCCTGCAATTTAGGAAATATATCTGATTCCTTTTGTCCATGCCACTGATGTCTTTTCAGTACTGCTAAATTGTAGGCATTAAGACAATTATTCAGATACTCTGCAAGGATGAAATCAGGTGTATTGCTGTCACTCTCCTTAGAGTACTTATTGATCACTTCTTCCAGTTCTTTGCGAAATGTTGACATTATGATGATTTTAGAGTTTATCGTAGTCTACCCAATGGTTATCGGTACAAAAGTTTCCAGGATTCTCTTCCAGTTCTATGAGTTCAATCCTGCTCCCACATGCGTAGAAGGTTGCACATTTAGGACATTGTACTGCGTAGCAGAAATCACTATCTATATGGAATCTGGTCCCACACTTACAATATACATCCATACATACATTAGTTGCTTTCCAGTTAATAATAGCACGAGGTTCATTGTGAGCAGAGGCCTTAGTATTTATCTCAAGGTCCCAGGCTTGTGTTATATTCTTTGCTTTTCTCATAGTTTGTATTATTGTAGTTTTTTCCTAAGACGTAGAATTTCAGTACTCATATCATCTACTCCTTTATTCACAAAGTCAAGAAAGTTCATAAGGATAAAATCATAAGTCAGATAATCAAGCTTCACATTAATGTCTTCACAGTTAGCAATTGATCTGCTTAACTTTCTTCTGGCTTCTGTAAGATCTTCACTCAATTTTTGATTCATATTTCTAGGTTTTTTAGATAGTCTTTAGCTAATTCATATTGTAGACCTGTTGATATGATAGGAGTATTTTCTTCTTCAAGTCTACCAGCATAGAAAGAATCTTCTATTACATCATAAAGGTCTTTGGGATTGGAGAGTATATCAGAAAGGGCAACTATACCTCCTATCATATTACAGGTATTTTGAACATTGAACTTTTTACTTTTTATTGCATCATCTAACATTTTTATCTTCTCCTCTATATCAGCTACTTTAATTACTATGTATTCTCCTGGTTTCATATAATGTTTGTTAAAGGGTAAGCGTTTATAATAACTTCCTTTAAGTATTCGGAGTTATCACTTTCATGAGTTTCTGCATTGATATACTTATCACCTGCGTTTTTCAAAGCAGCTTCTACATGAAGTTTTGCAAACTCTATCATTGCATCATAATTAGAATATTCTCCTTTTATACTTAATATTGATGACTTTAACAAGCCTTTAGACTTAGCGAACTCTTCTGCTATCGGTATTTTATTTTCTCCTTTTTGCATAGAACTATGGGTTTATATTTTTCTTCTCTATTTCTTTTCTGATTTGCTTATAATTCTTTGTATGAATATATAGCCTGTACTTATCTTTTTCAAGCTCATTGTTTTCAATTGCATCTTCCTGCTCTTCTTCTCTTTTGAATAATCGTACAGTTATCTCGATAAGAACAATTAGAAGAAAGTTGATCCATACCGGGCTTGTAACCCACCACCAGGACCAGTTGATTACCTGGCATAACTTTAGCACTATGAATGCGAGGAAAAGCATTGATACAAATAGTTTATAGACCAGTTCTGAGATTTGATTGCTATCCATTTTGTATTAGTTTAAAGGCTCTTTCAAGAGCTTCAATCATGGTATCACATTGGATTTGCTTCATGCTATTATTCGCATCACACATAAAATACCAATATTCTACACTTGCTGATCCATACAGATAAGAGCAATGAATATGGATATTATACTTCTTCCTGAACCAGTGTACCAGTTGTTGATATAGTGGTGCATCACACTCATACAATTCGCTGTTATGATTTTCTAAAACGGGTTCTTCTGATACCTCTTCCAGACCGTAATCTTTTCTCTCAAAAGTTGCCAGGCACTTTTCATCAAACCCATTATCTCTAGCCAATACTGCCAGATGATACGGTACAAATAAGTATTTCATATCCATATTATCTTTTTGATTCGTTAGCGATGTACAGTATTGCCAAGGAGTTAATGCTGGACAACAACAATATATCAATGTTGCTAAAGCTGGATAATAATTTCAGTCCTATCAGTATTCCTATGTTCACTACGATCCATATAACAAATAGAGTTGCAAATTTTGACATGTGGTATGTTTTAGTGTTATAAATGTAGATTCCTATTTTACATCCAGACTTCCAAAATTACAGGATCCTCGAAATAATCTGGTTTCATTTTTACCAGTCCTTCTGGTAATTTATCCCTACAACTATCCAGGTCATCTTCTACAGCTAATGGTTCATCATCTGGCATTGTACCGATCCATCTCCTTAGTACAAATCTATTGGGATAGTCTGATGGATTCTTGTATATAGCATATACCGGTGGTAAGTGAGTCATCCTTTAAGGTTTATCAGTTTTAAGATCTCTTCAATATCCAGTCCTTCCAATATTTGAGAGTAGTATATCTCATACTCTTTATTTGTAGCCAGTGATCTTACCTCTAATTCATTATCGTACTTATTTAAGACTATAGCCTTAAAGGGAACTGGCTCCTGATGCTCTACTTTATAAGTACTGAGATCAATAACAATTACTGTGTTGTCAAGCATCGTAGTCTCTTTATAGTTTATCTAAAGTGTTATAGATTATTTGACGGCTACACTATAGTCTTTAATTCATCGGGATTAACAAGTCCTATAATTTCATCAAATTGACAAGGTACAGCCATCTTAATACACATTTCGGCGGCATCAATAAGTTTATTATACAAGTCGTTTGTTCCTACATTTTTGTTAGGTACAATACTTTCTACATGATGCCTTTTGTATCGTACACCATTATATTTAAACTCTACCATTGTCGTTACCCATTGACAACCACCTTTATCCTCAAAATAAACTTTAGGATACATTGGAGCTTTGTTTTTCAGATTAGCTACTTGTGTTCTGAATAAATCTGCGTGGTGTAATATTTCTGTAAGCATATTTTAAATTTTGTTGCAACGTGAACACTTGCCATTGCTGCTAATAAGGAGTTTTGTGTTATTTGGGCTTGATCCTAAATCTTCTCTTATCTTTTTAATTATATTCATGTCTTACAGTTTTTATCATTCCCGAAAATCCAGTCTGCGAAATTATAGATAAGTCCCAGAATGGCAACAGGTAACAGAAGCATCACTGTTACAATTATAAAACCTGGTGTGTGCAATGGGAGTGAAAAATAGCTTTCCAGAAATGCCGTCTTTCCCGTTATACCACAATAGTAAACCAATGCCAGTATACAACTCAGATAAGAGAGCATGGAAACTACAAGAATTTTCTTTAGCGTGTGTATCACTTTATTTTCCATATTTTGATAGTTTATATCCTTCGTTCTTTCTTTGCTTTTGCTAATTGTAGGGGGAGAGCAGGTTCTTGTAACTTTTCCGACTTAGCCCCACTCAATTGAGTTACTGCAATCCGGTTTAGAATTTCCGTCCCCCACTACAACTGTGCATATTGATTTTTATTTCTTCATTCTCTGTGTGCTTTTGTGGACAGGATTCGATACCTGTAATGGTCATAAGGCGTTAGCTTTTCAGCTGGGCCACGCTCATCATATAGCTGCTAAGGCTATTACGTAGTTTCCACACTACACGTAGGACTTTCCATATTTAGCGTCTAATTTCCGCCACCACATACACACACAGAGAAGGAAAAACCCAGTACATTAAGCAGGAAGCATGATAGAAAAGATCCTGAACACGTCACCATCCCCAAGCTCCCAGTTTCTCATCACGCCTTCAATTTCTTCAATAGCAGGACCCTGAGCCACTAGATAATATTTCCCATTCAGATGTTCTGCTTTAGGATTGTACAAGAATAGCATAAAGTACTTATACTCCAGCTTCTTCTCAATCACTACCTCTTTAATATTGTTCAGTTCTAGTATCATTTTATTCTGTTTTTAGTATTACATATTTATCATCCTCTTGAAGGATCAATCCTCTATCGTCCATATATATTAATAGTACTGATAAGTTTCCAGTCAACTGCCCTAACCTGCTATTGCCCGTCAATTCCGCTAGTACTTCATCAGGTATAGTAGTGCTTACTACTCCATTTGACTTTTGTATTGTGCCTAGGAGTTCGTATTCTCCTTTGGGCAACCAAATTGAATTGCTAGCCATATATTTATTCATAACATGGCCAGAGCGATAAATAAGAGCACTAATGCCGCCCATTGAATCCAATAGAACGCTTCCTGCTTCCATAGGCACTCTTACAAAGAGTAGTTGCTGGTTATTAAGTGTTAGTGTCTGCATCATTCGATTCCATAATTTATTTCTCTTTAGTGAAAGCTCCGATTAGAATTACTAAAAGGAGCGCTATTAATACAAATAGATTTTCCATCTTCATTTTTCCTTTTCATAAGGAGTCAATTGGTTATAGTACTGTATGAATTTTACCACTGCTAACCAAATATTCACTATAGGTGGATTAAAGTTTCCAAAGCTTGATATCTCTGTATCCTCGAGGTTTCTTTTTAGTATATAACAGGTCCAGTTCCCATCGAATGAATGAAGATTAATATTATAATTCTCAGCTATTTTTTCAACTACCGGCATCAGCACATTCCAAGAAATGTGAAAGAACCATCTATCTGTTTTGTCATGATTCCTTTTATGATAGTCATCAAAGTTCGACATGAATTTTGCTATCAATTTGTTTCCTTCTACTATTTTTTCTTTCTGCATATTATACTATTCTATACGAATGATTATACAATTCTGATTCATTGATCCACACAGAGGAAATACCATGTCCACAATGGTCTGGCTCAAAGTCTGAATAACAGGGGTTATACCACTCCAGCTCACTTCCCTCTTTAAATACCTTATACCATGTATGAGAATTTCCATGACAGTCAAAGCTTGGACTACCTTCTGAGTAGTAAGGCTCTGGTGCCAGTTGATCGTTGTACCAGTCAATTAGATTTTGTCGTTCAGTAGACACTGCTACTATGGTCCTGGATTCTGTATTGGATCTCATATTATTGAGAACAAGCTTATAGACCAATACTTCTGTAATAGTTCTCGTCTGCATTTACAAGTTTTATATTGTTACTAACTCTGTTATTAGTATACATTTGAACTAAAGATGTACACTATCTTTTAATACCAAACCTGGTATAATATTTCCTATACAATTGCTCTTCCAGCTTTACACGCTCAGGATAATAGAGGGCATATTCTTCACGGTACAACTTATGATGTTCAGAATTTGATATCCAGTATAGTAGCCCTTTGTTTTCAGTTTTCAGATACTTTTTTCTAAGCTCCTGATCCCTTTGATCAAACTCTTCCTCAAAAGCATCCTTTACTTCCCGTGGGACTGACTCCCATTTTTTCCTATACTCTACCTCTTCAGGAAAATATTCTGGGTAGGCATTTATTGCTTCTTCATACACCGAGTATCCTACAGGATGCTCTGCCGCAGAGTTGATGTATATAAACTGTATTATATCAGGAGCTTTAGCAAGTTCTTCTGCTGTAAGGAACTTCATTATAATTGAGTTTTAGAGGTCAAAGAAATCCTCTATAGTACGACCCTCTCTGTCTTTCACTTCTCCACAGTAAGGACTAAGATCCCTTATTTGATAATGGGAATCAGACTCTACAGCAAATATATAGATGGATTCTTCTGATCCTCCTGCAGATACAGAAATATCGTATCCCTCTTGTGTTGTACCGGTGAAAGTGAATATGTATTTATAATAGCTCTGAAAAGCTACTTTTACATTTCCATACTTTTCCAGAAATTCTTCTGATGTTATTTTCATTGAAATGAGTTTTTAGTTGAGATATTCAAATGTAAATCCTTTTATAGTTTCTCCCCGTATGCAGGATCTGGAAATCAAAGTTGAAGAGACTCCTGTGTAGTAAGATGCTTCTTTAATAGAACCATACTCTTTTCCTGTCTCCAGGCATTTTACTTTCCTGGTATTCTTTCTGATAACAACACTGAGGTCTGATAGTCTTTTATGAGTTGGTCTTTTATATCGCATAGTGTTAAGATTTATTTAGGCTCACTAATTTTAGTTCCCTCTGCACTCAGCTGCAATAGTTTACTATTTATCCCAGTATGGTGGTTCACTTTCTGGTCTACTGCAACTGCTCACCCTTGGGAGCTGACTAAGCCCAGCAGGCATGTTAAGCTAGTCAGGTAGTTTCACATCCTACATCCTTTCCTGAGATAGATCCAGGAGCCTCGCAGGCTCAATATGCCTGCCCTCCTGTAAGAAGTCTTCATATCTACGTGAGTTATGGTGCATTAACCTGGACATCCAGGGTTTTCCTTTGGCCAAAGGCGAGCTCCTGCATTCTGCCTCTTCCCGGCATACCATCTTACAGGTTCTGTCCAAGTACCTTATTTCCAGGGATTCTCTCCTGTGATTTCCACAAATGATCCCTTGAATTTATTTACCAGCTCAGGCAATATAACACTTAGATTCTTTACATGAATCTTAGGAGCTAACGGTATCTGTAACCCATGTGCCAGATTATCCAGCTCATCTATTAGTTGACCTAATCTTTCGGATTGCATAGTCATTATAATTCGTATTTTACTTTGTCAAACTGTTCAATGAGAGCTTTGGAATCTAATTTACCCTGAGACCATTGAGTCCACTGAGGTTCTTCAAACACCCAATCCAACAGATCTTCCTTTTCCCTTTCCATCTTCGCTTTCATTTCGCAGACTCCCATGAGATAGGAGCTATGGTCTCTTTCCATTTCCCGCTTCTTATTGCCCTCCAACATTCCGTAAAGATATATCATTATATAATGTTTGGGAACGAGTGTATAGACAGTAGATTTCCTCTTGAACTTTACCTTGATAGCCTCAGTCTCAGAGATTTTATTGTACAGTGTGTAAAGTGTACTACTTTCCTTTTTTCCAATCCAGTTAGTCCTGGTAACAGTTTCAGACTGTATGAACCACCTGTTATCAAACTTGTCCCTTATCTCCTGGAGCAGATCATCAAGTTCCGTATCCTGAACTTTGCTAAAAGCAGTCTCCTGCTCTTTAGTAAGAGTTGTATTCATGTCATGATTTATTTAGTTAACAGATTTCACTATATGCCAGTACCCATATCAACAGTCCTACCGCCAGAAACATCTGAACAAGTACACCTATAAGAATCATGATAAAGACAGAAATGTCTGGTCCTTTCTTACGGTACAACGAACGGCTGCCCCACTGTATCAACAATATGAATAGTGGAAACAGTATTGGTGGATGCTCGACTATGATTTCTACGACTTCCTGTATACTCATCATAATAATTTAGACAACGAGAATACTAAGTACACTATTGCAGAACCAATAAGAACGTACTTGTCTCTCATTTGCAGTGTAACAATATGCTTACCAGTTTTTCTTCTGGATATCCTTACTTCTGTGTAAGAATGTTGTAAACTGTCCAGAACAGTTTTAAATGTGCGTATCATTTGTTTAGGTTTTATTCTTCTTTTGCTACGACTATTGCTGCTCCTGCTATAACACCAACTAGTCCTAATACAGCAGCCAGACCCCTCGACACTTCAGTCCACTTACTGATTTTTGTAATATTTCTTCTTTAGTTTTCGTCATTAACTATTTTTTGTATGGCTTCTTGAATTTTATTTACAACATTATCTGAAAGACGTTCATGTAAGTTAATTTGGTAGTTATATATGGTAACTCCTGTCATTGAATTTTTATAAGTAGACAAAACAAGATTTATTTCTTGCTTTTTTTCTTCCTTTAGTTTAAACCATTCAGGATTGTTTTCAACATAATCAGCATGTATAGCAAATCTTTCACATCTTGATCCTACTTTATTTGGGAAATAGCTATTTCTATCTACTCTGTTATCAAAATCAGTATTTTTAAAATATTCAGTTCCAGCTTTTGTATAAGGCAAATCTTTTTGTAGTATGTAAGTCTTTTGTTTCATGATTAAATTATTCGTCTTTTATTACAGCTATCATTGATCCTATAACGCTAGCCAATCCTATGATAGCAACCAAACCCCTAGATTCTATAGACCACTTTGCTATGTTGAAAGAAACATTGTAGAATGCTCCCAACAAGTATATAGGAGTGAAGATTATTACAGTAGTTAAGACAATAGACATAGCAATTTCAAATAGTTGTCTCATTTAGTTTCAGTTTTAAAATCATCTATATCCCAGCCATTGCCATCCATTGGATTACCATAGATCCTGATATCATCAGAATAGAAGTGCTTGATAGCTCCACCAAAGAGTCGAACTACCCATACTGTATTCACGTTTAGTCCATAATCTATTACCAGGATGGCTTCACCATCTCCGTGATCTCTACAGCATACTGCTATAGTTGGGTTCAATTGTATCATCATAGTTATAAAGTTTGTAAAAATTCATAAAATCTCCTGTTCCACTTTGCATCTTCCAAGGCATTGTGTTCATTAACCTGCTCTGGATAATCCGCTAGCTCCATAAGATTATTAAACATAGCAGTCAGGCCCACTTCTTCTCCATTTACTTCATAGGGAGTACTAAGTTGTATAAGACCATCCTTATTTCTTAGAGAAGTTTCTTTCTCATCTAACATCTGTTTCAAATCCCTACAATACATAGGAAATCCTTTTGGAAGATCAGTCATTCTCCCGAATAAAGAACAGAATAACACCCAGTCATAGTCTGAATAATAACCATAAAACTCAATAGGTTCTTTCCTTTTTAGGAAATCTTTAAATCCACATATTTCAGAAACAGTTTCTTTTACCCATTTTACTTTATAAGGCTTGTATATAAAATCCTGTATTTCTCTTGCTATTTGCTTATTGGATTTACCATATTGTTTCAGTAATTCCTTCAAACTAAAATTAAAATGAGATTTAGCAAAAGGCGGTTGTTGTTGAAATAGCGCTACTTCTATCTTATCAATTACGTTTTCTCTTACCCAAATATTTGCATCTTTTGGATTGAACTCATTGCTGATAGCATAGTATTCTCTACCATCTTCTGACACGACACCAATAGATATAAGGTCTATAAAATGCCGGCGCTTTCCGAATACAGGTTTGTAGAATCCCTCTAAGAATTCTGTGTCTATAAAGTATTTCATGTTCTTATTGTAGTTTATTCTTTAGAGGGATATTTGCCCTACCCCAATATAAAGCTAATTATATTTTTCAAATTGTTTTATGACTTAGATCATGTGAGTACACACAAGGCCATAGTCGTTATTAAGTGCCAGGCCAGGAGCACTGACTCTCTCTTTAAAGGACAGTATCCCAAAGAGTAAGGAATGATTCCCAGCACTGGCATCCAGATTAAATATTTCATGGGTTTAGGTTTTATAAACTAGTTGCTGCCGTATCCATGCTCCCAGCAGTATTCTGAGTCTGTTCTTGACCAGTTCCTGCACTGATTTCCTTCGATATCATCCTCTGTACATCTGTGCTCTAATGGTGGTACTCTGGTCTCGGTTACTTTCTTCATCGGCTTATCACTATACCAATTTACATAGATTGTATCATTAGATATGAGATCAATCTCAGGGTGTGTACCGTTGAATGCAGGAGTACCTGTCATTGTAAGAGTGAACTCCTTTGTTCCCGGTTTTAGCAATCTGAGATCCACTGACCCCGTTGAATCCTTATATGCAGTTAGTATATCTGGATGGGTACTATCAGAAGTAATTCCATCCGGTATCAGTATATTCTCATAAAAATAGAAATATTTTCTGATCTCATCAAGCTCTTCTTTAGTCATGGCTACGAATTGGGCTTCTACAAGCAGTTCAACAGCCCTGTCAGGAATAACGTTTCCTTCTCCATCATAGTATGTAACAGCTACCGGAGAAGACAGGTTGAAATAAAGTGATGTACCAAGCAGTGCGCCTAGTATTATGATAATGAGTTTCATTGTCTTTAAGTTTTGTAGGTGATAAAAAATAGAGACGAGAAAAAAGAGGAGCGGACACTGTGTATCTATAAACAGCAATTGTATTATAAAACCCCACAGGCCGCTCCTTTATCTTAGCAGCTGGATTAATCTACCAGCTTTAAATACCTTCTGTATTTCTTCTGGGTCTTTTCAGAGAAAAGAGTAATGAAATACTTGCCCTTGTCTGTTTTGAATACAGGATATTCCGTTCCCTTAACTTCAAATTTGTAAGGAGTAGGAATCTCTACCTTGGGCTTTTCGATTTTAACCAATAGATTGTTTTCTCCAACTTTTACTGAAGTTTGAGAAAAAGCTAGTATGGATGATACCACTAGCAAAAGTGTGATTGTAATGTGTTTCATTGTCTGAGATTTTATAGTGTGAATAAATAGTTTGCTTAGTTGTGATCAGATTTGAACAAATTCCTCACGGCTTCTTCCTCAAGGAATTCAAGATACTGTCTTATAGACCTGTTCAGCCTGGTAGAAACAGAGAGGAATAAAACCCCTTTCTGAAAATTTGTAAGTGGCTGTTGGTCTATTAGGTGGATAATATCTGCTATTATTTCCTTACTGATCAGTATAGGATCAGGATCTTTAGATTTTATCAGAGATCTCACATGGGCTGTGACCTTTTTCATAAGACTATTAGGAAGATCTCCTGTAACCTCATGATCTACGCTTTTTATAAGATCCTCAGAAATTCCTACTGATGCCAGAATATCTCCTGTCCTGGAGAATTCTTCTGCATTGAATTGTTCTATGATATTCATTGATTTTGTTTGAATAGTTAATACATTGTTCAAAGAGCAGGGCTCGAACCTGCATTTGGCCTCTGGAGTTCATCAGGTGTCCAGGAGCAAATCACTGTCTCACTAGTCACCTATTTCATGAGCAGTTGCGTCTACCAGTTCCGCCATCTCTGAATCCAGTTCTAACAGTATTAGATCATAAACGCTGCCAGAGCTAATAATATACCACCTTCCAGCTGCCTGTAGGAGTACCTGGATACTCTCTTGTGTATAACTGTAGCAGCTATCTGGTTCAGAAAACTTAACAGCACCAGGTATGTACCCAGTGCAAATAGTATTAGTTGAATATATTTCATTCTTGGGGATTTGTAATAGCAGGTGAGGTACTCAGGTGAGGAAAAAGCAAACATCAATTGCAAAAACTCACCGTTTTCCCTCACTCAGATCTCAGACACGAGACTGCTATTTTATGATGGGTTAGTGGGAATTATAATCTTAGACGATTCACCTATCAGAGAATCATCCGGAGAAATAAACTGTAAAGATTTTATAATGGTATCCATAGGATCACCATTTTTTTCAAAAAATTCTCTACTTTCCTCATCCATTTTATTTCTCTTGGCATGTATTTCCATACCAAAATTATTTGTACAATCCCATTCCATTTGATTGTGTAATAAACATTTCCATTTCATATTAGTTATCTTCTAAAGTGTCAATGATAGTTATCATCATCCTGAGAGCTCTTGGATCTCCTTTCATGTGCAGCATGATGGCTTCCAGCATGGCAGGAGCAAGCACTATGAGTGTCATATTTCTTAAGCTCCTGGAAGACAGCTTGAAGCCTTCGTCGGTTATCCTGCATACCTCTGCATCATCCTGATCTAGTATCAATACTGAATTATCCTCTGTCTGTTCTATTACCCAGGGAGCATTGTATTCTGATAAACTAAGATATTCCATCTTCTGCTGGTTTTAAATTGTATAACTCAAATAAGTGGATGACATACAACTGTCCTATTGTAAGCTGATAAGTGCCTATATAACTACAGTTGTATCTCTTCTCTGGCATTTCTTCACCAGTCATAAATGTACAGAACTTTCTGTATACTTTGGGAGCTTCAGGGTCTACCAATGCCCATACATAAGGCCTGTTATCAATTGTATCTACCGTCAGGATCTCTGCCGACTCAGGCATGTAGAGTTCCTGGTATCCTGATTTCAGCACAGGAAATTTCCATATTGTTCTCATTTCTTTAGTGGATTTTCTTCATTGTATCTTATTAGTAAATCAGCCAGGTTAAAAGCCAGTTTCACCATTAGTTCATGGTGATCCAGCTTCTGTTCTTTGGAGACATTATTGAATGCTTCATAATAAGCACCATCTCTCAGCCTTAGCTGTATGCCAATTAGCTGTTCACTTGCCAGTTTTATTCTGTCAGTCATGTCGTATAATTTTATGAAGGCAGCGTATATTTATAGCTCCTTCCTTTGTATTTTACTCTTACCAGGTACTTCATGTGCTGCGTTAGCATGGTAGATATAGCATTATGGATCCTGACTTTTGACTTGGATTCATAGAGCATCACCTGATCTACGATCTCTTCTGTCGTTAGTGGTCTATTAAGTGCCTTGAGGACAAAAGTAATCCTCTCTTTCCATGTACCTTCGAGTGGATAGGGTTCTGTTATACTCTTTGGAATCTGCCAGGCTAGATTCCTATCTATCAGATCAAAAGCATCAATATAGTTCTTGCAGAGATAATGCAGTGAGTTAGGAGTATCTATTGTGATTTCTTCTCCCCCAGCTGTTGTTATCACTTTGCAGAGTGATATATATTCTTTCTTTTGTTCTGCTGTCATCTCATTGGGGTGTTTCAGGAGAAGCTGGATTTTACCATCTTCTCGGATGTCGTGGATTTCTATCCATTCCTTAGTTCCATCCTCGAATTTTACATCTCCAAAGAAACTACCAGATTTGGATATCATATCTAATACACCTGAAACCTTTTCTCCATCGTTGAAGGTATAGATAAATTCACAGCCCAGGTAGTGATGGATCACTTCAGCTATATCTGGTATCATTGCTTATACCATTGAGCGATGAGAGCATTAGATTCTTTTATATATTCTTTTGTCATAATGTATGATTTCCTACGGGATACTCTGTAGCGACCGGGAGACGCTAGAGAAGCCCGAAGTTAGGTGAAATTTTGTCATGAGCTACACATAGTAATGTTTTTGATTATATGGGCAGCGATTCAGTTGCTTCGTTGTACCGGTTGAAGTACTGAGGATGGAGCTCCGAGCTTCGGAAGATGTGCCTATTCACACAGTACACCGGAAGAGTTGGCAGCTATGAAGGAGTAGAGATGATTGCTTCTGATCCTGAAGGAGCTACACAGCAAGTCAATTGTAGATCCTGGTTGGTTTAAGAGCTTAGATTGTAGGAATAGAGCACAGTATCGCCTTGTTCCTGGCGCTCCTCCTTCGTCTCACGCACTTCCAGAGAGGAAAAAGTTCAGATTTAGACCTTTTTAAGAGAAAAAGAGCTTTTAAAGCCTCTTTTGTATAAAAAGAAGCTAATCTAGCCAAATCATACCAAGGATGAGAGAGCTTTAGTCTTCTCTATATTGTATTAATACCAGAAGCCTTTTTCTGAAACCCTTTACCAGCTTACGTTTCAGCCGATTTGCGATGTAAGGTTTCTACAATATCTTTAAAATTTATGTAGGAAATCTACACTTTTTGAGAAGTTCTGTAGGAAATCTACACGACTACCCTTATATTTGTAGAAAATCTACCAACTATGCAGGAATTGAACAAGCCTATTAACCCATTTGTTAACCCTCTACACGTCCCTTACATAGAATATATTACTAATACAGAATTTAAACATTCTGAGCTTCTTACCTATGGTTTTGAGGTAGAAGCAGAGACCTATATGAGGCTATATGTAAGCAAAAAACGTAGAGAATTCATATTTGGGACCTTGAGCCCTAAAGCACGTGAAATATTTACGCTACTCTTATATGTGACTAATCCCGAATACCAATATACGCTATTACCCTTTGATAAAGTGCAGGAATCCTTCAATGGCTACTCGAGGAGAAGATATGAAGATGCTATCAGAGAGCTCATCAAATATTCAGTCATTGATATACGCTCCAGAGAGGATAGTTCCTTTTGGTATAATCCAATATACTTTGCTTCTGACAATAGATTAAATATGTTCCCACAGTGTAAAGTGAAGATAAAAAGCGTGAGAGTAAACCCTAAGCCACTTGACAGTCTCTAGTACTAACTCCGCCGCTACTAGTGAGGTGCTGCTCCCAAAAAATAAAAAACTCATAGCACCGATTACGATGTATGAGTTTCAATGTCTTGAATCGTTAGACTCCTTCTATCTCTCCTTGCCGAATAACTCAGCAATTTGATCTCTGAAGTCCTGAAGTGAGTCGAATACTATTCGTACAATCACTCCATTCACGTTGATAAGTTGGGATAACATATTGATACAGATTAAATAGTTTTAGAAAAGAGAGCATAGTTTCCCATGCTCTCCTGTTGGATACAATTAAGCTGCTGCTTTCTCAAAGCTAACTCCTTCTTCAGGAGCTGTCTCTTCAGCAATAGCCATAGAAGTCAAATCAAATGAGCTGTCTTCTCCAAGAGATGGAGCAACAATGCTCAAGCTCTTTGGATCCAAAGTAAGAATAGATCCTTTAGCTGTTGTGATAAGCTGAACCTTTCCTTTGATCTGATCTCCAGATTGAATCTTGTCAAATAATGGACTGTTAGATAGTACACTGAAGCTCACTTGAGTCTTATTCAAGTAGTTGTTGTACTGTAAAGCAGCTTCTGCACTGTCACCAGCTTTCTCAGCTGTATAACCTGCACGAAGGATACTCTGAGTACGATCATTCTTTACAGCAACAGAAGAGTTGCAGTTAACATTGAAGATCTTCTTCTCTAGTAATACATCTGTAGTACCAGCAGCCATAACAGCATCGCCTTTAGCGTCCTTTACAGCTATTCTGTTTCCATTGCCACGAACGGTCAATACTACGAACTGACCTTCCATTGCATCAGTGATTTTCTTTCTTGAGTTCATGATGTTCTGAACTGATTGCAGAGTGTTGATGGGAGATTGTGTCTGAGCCATGTGTCTGATACTGTTTGCGTCTGAACAGAAAACGTTTTGTTGTGGTGAATTGAATTAAATGGATTTCACCTACGGGCTACTTTCCATCCAAAACTTAGCCGGGGTCTGAACATAGAGGTGGTACCACTCGGTCGAGACATGCATGAATACTAGTCCCACTCTCTCGACATACACACAACTAGTAGTAGTTTTATCTAAGCAGGAGCTTCTCTTCCAATCACGGAACAATCATCTCTACTTTTGAGTTCCTGATACTCTTCAGACAATGGAAGCGCCAGGGGTTGTAGGGGGTTGTACAACCCCCTCTTGTCCCGCTTCAGAGATCACCACCAGCAGGATCTATTTCCACGGTACACAATAAGATATGCTGAGAATTTGTTGTAGTTTTGAGGATAGATAATTTTCTTTCATAGTTAGGATTTAGCAAAGCCTCTGGTATATACTGGGGGCTTTTTGTATCTTTGTAACTGTTTTTAATATTATAAGCGACTCCGGTCATTTCTATGGCTGGAGTTTATTGTTTAACTTGCAACTCAAACACACAACTACAGAGAATGCAGGTATTCTACGATGACAGGACACATACGTATTTTATACTCGATGGGAGAAAGAAGATATTCTATACTTCTGCTACTCAGATAATTTCCCAATACAAGCAGCCTTTTGACAAGAGGAAGATGGCAGAAATTACCGCACGCAAGAAGGGGAATACTCCTGAGTACTGGATAAAGGAGTGGGCTAAGATTTCCAAAGATGCAGCAGATTATGGAACATCTGTTCATGACAAGTACGAGCGGCAAATGATAAAAGAAGGTGCAGCTACGCTGAGTGGCAGGTCTCTCAAGGTACACCACCAGCTACCTGTGGATCTTATCAATTATGATTCACTGGAAGAGGGCATCTATCCGGAACTGAAACTCTGGCATCACTATTATAGAATCGCTGGCAGGACAGATAAAGCTATTCTGGAAAAGGTAGGATCTTCCCGGTACATGCACATCGAGGATTATAAGACAAATAAGAAAATCTCTCAGGAGTCTTATCAGTTTCCTGATGGGTCTTACAAGAAAATGCTGCCACCGGTCAATCACCTGCAGGACTGTAATTATAATCACTATGCACTTCAGTTCGCCATCTACCAGTTTATGGCAGAATCTCTTGGATTTAAGCCAGGCTACAGGAAATTGATCCATGTACCGGATGAAAACACCAGGGTAGAGTATGATATCCCTTATCTGAGAGCAGAAGTGCAGGAAATATTGGAACATAAAACCAAACTATATGTTAACCACAAGAGAAGATCATAAAAAGCTCAAGGATCTTACTATAGCTAACAGTCGTCTTTACAAGGAGACAGCAATGAAGTTCAAAGTATCCCCTAAAGAAGTGGAAGAGTGTATTGGAATTGTCAGCAAGTTCATTGCAGCTACTATCAAGAAGGGAGCTTTTGAAACAGTAGTAGTTCCTCATTTTGGAAAATTCCGAGCTAAGGTGAAAAATATCCAGCACATGAATCACGACAGAGTCAGATTCCGTCTTCCTATTGTTGAACCAAAACCCCTCAAAGAGAATGAAGCTATTTATTATTGATGAGAACAATGCAGTGAAGGTGAATTCTCCATGGGTCAAGCTCATTCCTGAGTTCGCCAGGCTGTTTTATGCAGCAGGGAAGAATCGTATTATCACTCCCCTAGACCGGAATGACTACGCCCGCAGGCAGCTTGCATACATCTACTTCATGCTGGACTTCAGTTCTCCCATCTTCCAGTGGGAGGAGTCCAAACGCAAAGAGGAATCTTTACGGTACACCAATCTCAAGGCATCGGATGTGGACAGGGAATCGGTCCAGCAGGCTATGGTGAAATACGAGGAGTTGCAATATGAAGCTTCCCGTTCTCTGAAGAGTTACAAGGCAGTACTCAAGGGTCTTGATGCAATGGATGAATACCTGGATTCGGTAAACTTCAAGCAGACAGACAAGCAGGGGAAGCTGCTCTATACTCCCAATCAGTTTACTGCCAACATCAGTTCGGTGAACAAGGCTTATGATGAGCTGGCCAAGCTGAAGAGGAAGATTGAAGAAGAACTTTCTCAGGGATCAAGCATCAGGGGATCTGCAACTATGGGTGACCGTGAGTTGAAGTACAGCACGAATGCACTGGTGAAAACAGAATCTGAATTTGATGAAACTTCTCCCGATGAGGGAGGCTCTATACGATTTAAAGATATTGATACAATACTGGAATCTAATTGATGAAGTACCGGCGTAAGAAAATATGGCTAAATACCAGGAAGACGAAGTATTGTATAGTGAAACTGTATGATCATAAGAAAGAAATGCAGTGTGCCTACAAGGAGTTTACAAGAGATAGAAAGTCTTCTAAGGTAAAAGGGGCTTCCTGTCACTACTCTAAACTTACTTACCGTCCCTACAAACTATCTCCTGAAGTAGGAACAGTATTTCTATGCAGAGAGTATTGTGGAGCAGCAATAGTAGCACATGAATTTATGCATGCGGTAATGTGGGCTTACAGGCATACAAGGTATAAGAAGCAGTACCCGTTTGTAATCAAGAGCATGCGGGAAGAAGAAGTCTTGCTTCATAATCATAGTTATGCAGTAATGCAATTTTATGTATGGTATTGGAAACTAAACAAGCAAAGCAATGGGATGGCATAACCTGGTAAATACGGTATATTTTTCTGAAGCAGCCAATGACTTCCAGAAAAACAATGGAAGGTATTGTATTGCTCCAAGAGGCAGCAAGGATTACTTTGAATATTGGGAAGAACAGGAGAGAAGATGTATCAAGGGATACAAGGTAGGAGATATATGGATTCCTGGCAGGTACTACTTCTATCTCAATTTCTTTCCGATGTCACGGGCTTCTCTGGAAGATATGAAGAGTAACCGCAAGACAGTTACCAAGGAGATTGGGTTCCCCAGGTTTGCAGAAGTGCAGTATGAGTGGTGGCGCTTCAAGCATATTGCCTGGAACGGGGGTACATTCATGGGTATAGAATCTCCTGGCGGAAGGCACATCTGTTGTGCAAAGACTCGTGAAGCAGGATTCTCTTATATGGAAGCGGCAGATGCTGTATACAATTATACATTTATTCCGGTATCCAAATCCTACTTCGCAGCATCCAGCGAACAATACCTGACTAAGGATGGGATCTTAAACAAGGTACAGGAAGGATTGGATTTCATCAACATGCACATACCATACTGGAAGCAGAATCGCATGAAGAAAAATACACTGCTTCATCAAAAAGCATCCTTCCTGGATTCTGCTGGTCAGGAGATGGGAGCAATGTCGGAAATCATGGGGCTGATAGTGGACAATCCGCACAAGACCAGAGGAAAAAGAGGACGTAAGTTTACATTCGAGGAAGCGGGTTCCTTTCCAAAGCTCAAGCAGGCTTATGAAATTGTATTGGGATCCATGAAAGCGTCTGATAAATATTGTGGACAGATTTCTGTATTTGGTACAGGGGGTGAAGAAGGAGAAAGCATAGAGGGACTAGAAGATATGTTCAACTGTCCGGAAGCTTATGACATGCTGGCTTTTCCAAATATCTGGGAGTATGGTGGAGCTAATGATACCTGCGGATATTTTGTTCCCTGCTGGAGGACTAACTTCGGATTCATGGATGATGATGGGAATGTAGACATAGAAGGAGCGGTATCTTTTGATGATGTGGAGAGAGAAAAGAAATTATTATCAAAAGATCCTAAGGCACTGGATAGGAGAAAGGCTGAGTTTCCCAGGAAGCCCTCGGAAGCCTTCCAGCGTGTACATGGTAATGGCTTTAATACAGCAGAAATAGATGCCCAGATAAAGAGGATTCAATCTTCTCAGGCTATACAGGGTTTGATACGATATGGGCAGTTTATCAGGTCTGATTCGGCAGATGCCTTAAATGGAGTAGAGTTTATCAATTATAAGAAGGAAATAGCCAAGCCCATCTTAGAGTTTCCTCACAAGGCTGGAGATGATTCAGATCTGTCAGGGTGCATTACCATATTTGAGAAGCCCTATCTCGATGCCAAAGGATTTGTTCCGGAAGGAATCTACCAGATTGTATTTGATGCTTATTACAAAGATGATGCGGAAGACAGGACCTCACTGTTTGCCATATACGTAATGAAACAGGATAATAATATTGATCCGTCTTTTGCAGGTCTGCCGGTGGCCTCTTACGTAGGAAGGCCCCAAAGGCTCAGGACATGTTATGATAATTTATTCATGCTGGCGGATTATTACAACTGTACGGTACAGGGGGAGATTGCCGGTGGCGGAAAGGGAGTACTGGATCATGCACGCCAGCATCGCCTGTTGCATAAGGTAGAGTTTGAACCAGAGATGGTCCATAATAAAGAGATTGCATCGAATATGCGTAACCGTGCTTATTTGATGAACATGACTACTGATCGCAAGAATTTGGGAATGGCCTACCTGATAGACTGGCATACCGAAGAAAGAGGAATAGATGAGAAAGGAAACAGGATTCTGAATATACATAAGATATATGATATACCACTATTAAAAGAGATGAAGAAAGCGGGATATCTAAACACGGACAGGGTATCGGCATTGGTAATTGCCATGTTCATGCTGAAAGAAAATATTACAAAGAAGATACACTACAGGAAAAACATGGATTCATTCTATTCAAGATCTCTGTTTGCAGAATCTTCTGTTAGTGGTACAACTACTGCATACTAAAAAACCACTCCGTAAAGAGTGGCTCCCGTTGTGCAGGTTTAGTGGTCCTTCTGCAAAAGTATAGAATAAAACTATAACTTCGTACAACTTAATTCCACAATATGTCTGTAGAAGTTACCAACTCAAATAAACCGATTCAGGTAGTCAGCTGGAGAGAGAAAGAGAAAAATAAGCAGGAATGGTATAAAAAAAATGTAGACTATTACATTAGTCTATCCAGTATGAACCTGGGACAAGGCCCTTCTGGAAGAAGAGATATGAAGATGTTGTATGATGTATACAATAATCAGTTCCCATTGAACTGGTTCAATCATGTAACAGACCCTCTCTCTGCAAAGAATCCTCTGCATAAACAGTTTCCGGCTAAAGTAAGACCGGTAACAATTCTCAGGACGAACCTCGATCTTCTAATGGCAGAGTACCCTAGAAGACCATTTATCTATCAGGTAAACAACATGGGTGATGATGGTTACAACCGGTACACAGAAGAGTTAAATAAGCAGATACACAATGGGCTCTCTCAATACTTTCAGATGGCTCTTCAGTTAGAACTGATACAGCAGGGATTGATGGATGAAAATGGTCAGCCTGTTTCAGAAGAGGCACAGGCTCAGATACAGGAACAGATGAATAATATCCAATATCCGCAGGACATCAAGGAAGCATTTCATACTACTTACAGGGATAAGGTTGCCATCAAGGGACAGAAGTGGTTGAACAGGGCAATAGTAGAACATCATATAAGATCCAAGTTTCTCAAGATGTTCAAAGACTGGCTGATCATAGGAGAATGTTATTCTTATAAAGCAGTAGAGAATAGCAACTTAATATATGAGCGGATTCCGGGATTATATTTCGACTATGACAAATCTCCTGATTCTGATTATGTGGAAGATGGAGAATGGGCAGTCAGTCTGAGGCACATGACAGGCTCTGACGTGGTAGACAGGTTTTATCAGGATTTTAAAAATAGTTATAAGGAGACTAAAGACCTGGAATCTATAGCCATGTTTAGTACTCCCGACTCTTTCCATTATCATCTTCAGACACTATATGTAGACTCGGAATCTTACAATAAAATTCCTGTATGGCACGTAGTATGGAAAGGTAGAAAGAAGATTGGAATATTATCCAGGATAAATCCGGAGAATGGAGAATATGAAGAGCTCGAGGTAGACGAAGATTATGTACCGGATAAAGAGATGGGGGAAACAGTAGAGTGGCTATGGCCTAATGAAGTATATGAGGGATGGAGAATAGGAGAAAAGCTTTACTTGAGAATGAGGCCAATACCAGTTCAGAGAAATGCATTAAACAATCTTAGTTCCTGCAAGCTTCCTTATAATGGAAGAAAGTTCAGCAACACACATTCTCAAAATATATCCATACTGGAGATCGGACTTCCGTTTCAGATCATGTACATGATTGTAAATCGTACACTGGAGTTAACGATTGCCAAGTCGAAAGGCAAGATATTACTGATAGACCAGAATACGATTCCCAATGAAGGCGATTGGGATGATGAGAAATTCTTTTACTATGCAGAGGCGCTTGGTTATGCCCTGCTTAATCGGAATCAGATAGGAGTAGATAAAAGCTGGAACCAGTATCAGGTTCTTGATATGACACTCTTTGAGTCCATTACGCAGCTTATAGAGCTACAGAATTACTTTAAGCAGCAGTGGGATGATATAATAGGGATCAACCGTCAAAGAAAAGGCCAGACGTATGCCTCAGATCTTCAGGGAGTAAATGAGCGGGCAGTATTTCAGTCAACTGTTATTACAGACATGATCTTTAATCTGTTTGAAGAGTTTACTGAAAGAGAACTTCAGGGATTCCTGGATCTTAGCAAGTTTACCAATGTAGATGGCTTGAGAAAACTTTGGTACGATACCGAACTTGGAAACCAACTTCTGGAAATTACTCCGGAAGATTATTGCAATGCAGAGCTGGGGGTATTTGTAGATTCTTCTGCAGAAGCCATTGCAAGAAAGAATAAGCTGGAAGGGAATGTACAGGCCATGATTCAAAATGCCGTACAGCCGTCTACGATAGTAGAAATTTTACAGACTACAAACGTAGCTGACCTGAAAGCCAAGCTCAAGGATATAGAAGAAATTCAAAGGACTATAGATGCTCAGAACGCTTCATCTGAACAGGAAGCCCAGGCTGCCATGGATGATCGGAAAAAAGAATTCCTGGAGTATGAGATGATGCTCAAGGAAGCTTACATGAATGCAGAGTATGATCGTAAGGAAGAAATTGAAAAAATCAGAGGAGAGTATAACACCTTTACTTTCCAGGATGGAGATGCTAATGACAATGGAGTTCCTGATCTGGTGGAAATTGAGAAGTTCAGACTGGAGAGGGAGAAACTTAGTATGAAAACCGATCAGCAAAACAGGGATCGGGTAAGCAAGATGGTAATGGAGAACAGGAAACTTAATCTACAGGAGAAAGGGCTTGATCTGAAAGCAAAAGATATGAAGCAGAAAAACGCAATCAACCATAAGAAACTAACTAAAAGCAAATAATAAATATGGCAACACAAAACACAGCAGAACAACCACTCACACACGTTAACAGCCTGGCAGACCTAGATAGGTTGTCAGAAGACCCGGACTTTAAACCAGAAGGAAGCACACCATCAGAACCTTCTACAGAACTTACTGATCCCGCTACACAACCACCAGCACAGGAAGACCCTAAAAAGTCAGACAGTACTGAAAAGAAAGATGAACCTAAAAAAGAAGAACAGGAGGATTCAGCAGAAGAGAGCACTCAGGAAGATGACCTGGATGTAGGAGCATTCTGGAGTACAGTAGATCAGATTACTGGTGAGACCGTAGAAGTGGACTTCGGAGAAATAGATCCTATATCTCCACAGGGAGTAGCACTCAGGGAACAGAAAGTCAGAGAGCAGGCATCCCAGAAATTTGAAGAGTATCTTAAACAAAAAGATCCAAGAGGGTATGCGTACCTGTTACACAGGGATGCAGGAAGACCTGATGAGGAATTCTTTTCAGAGAAGTCTTTTGTACTGCCAGACAGAGAAGAGTTTGAGGAAAGTGTAGATAAGCAGTCGCAGCTTGTGAAGACTGCACTCATTCATAGAGGTGTACCGGAAGAACTGGCACAGGCTACAGTTGATAAATATATCAAGGACAATCTCTTAAAGGACAAAGCATTGGGGATATACGATGAACAAAGGAAAGTTGAACAGGAACAGGTAAAGAGGATTGAAGCCATTCAGATGGAACAGCAAAGATTATACAAGGAAGAAGTAGATAGAGTGGTAGGTGGAATCACCGAGACTATCAACGATGGCCTGAAGTTCATTGTTCCAGAAGCCAAGAAAGTAGAATTCAATAAGTTCATCAAAGAAAATCTTCGCTATGACAATGGAAGGTTTTATATAGTAACTGAATTAGACAGGAGCTTTAAAAATCTCAAGAAGGTAGTAGAATCTCAATTCTTTCAGTTTATGAACAATGATCTTAACTCCATTGTAGAGAAGAAGTCAAAGACAGTAGCGACACAGAGATTAAGAGCTGCCGTAAAGAAGGACACTGCACTAAATTCTAGGGGAACAAATACAGAGTCAAGCAAAACTGAGTTTGTACCTTTGGGCGACATATAATTATAGTACTCACTAAAATAATCAAAAATGCCAAATCAAGTGTTTCAGCCTTTGAAGTATCAGGTGCAAGAAATGATTTTTGATGGAAAATCTATGCTTGACGAATTGAACTTCTACCACCAGAGGCAGGGAGCTCCCTCAGAGCTTACCAAAAAGCTAACATACATCTTAGGAGATTACAACAAGAATTTTCCTTTGTCTATGATGACAGTAGGTGGAGTAGGTTACAACAACCCACGCTCTGCTAAAGAGATAGATGATGTTCAGTTCACTTATCCTGTAATGGGACGTGATAACAAAGCTTCCATCATATTTGATACCATCTATCAGGTAGGAGACAAGCCAGGTATAGGCAATCAGCCTTTCTATGCTTTCTTCGGAGATAACTGGATAAAGAGATTCTTCATCATCCAATCAGAAATGGGTATCCAGGCATACGTGCTAGAAGATCCGGAACCAATGCCTAATGGTAGTTACCGGTACAAATTACAGTTGGATCCCGCTGGCCCGTTAGACTTCTGTCCATTGGATCAATTGGAAGTAGGTATAAAATGGATTGCGATTCATACCGCAGTAGCAGAGTCTGAATCCCGTACTACAGAATCAGGTATGGTAATGCCGGCATTGTTTAAGAATCAGATGTCATTCATGAGAACAGGTATGACATGGGCCGGTAATGCCGCAAACAAGGTAATGCGTATCACAGTAATGACTGACAAAGGAGAGACCAGCATCTGGATGGATTTCTTCATGTGGCAGTTTGAGAAACGCTGGTTGGAAGATTGTGAACACTATTACTGGTATTCTCGTTACAACAGATTGGTAGATGGTACTATTCCTTTGAAAGATCTTCAAACAGGAAAAGTGATTCCTCGTGGTAGTGGTGTACTAGAACAAATTCTAAACAAGTCTACTTATAGCAAGCTTACTTACAACACCCTGGTGAATAAAGTAGGTGATGCATTGTTTGGTCAGACAGATAGTGGTACAATGAATATCACTTTAATGACTGGTACAGGTGGTATGAGAGAATTTGATCGTGCAATGAAAGACGCAGGAGCAACAATCATTGGACCATTCGGTGCCGGCGATGTGGCTTCCAAATTTGTAACAGGTACAGGACACAATTTGGCATTGGGTGGATTCTTTGATACATTCTATCATATAGATGGCTATGTAGTAAAAGTTAAGAAGAACCCTGTATTTGATATTGGTCGTGTAGCACTTGCTTCACCTTTGCATCCTGAAAGTGGATTGCCTCTTGAATCCTATCGCATGGTATTCCTGGATGATAGTGACGTGGACGGACAACCGAACATTCAGCACGTATCTCAAAAAGGTCGTAGCTACATTCATGGTGTGATCAAAGGTTTGACTCCTGTTCCTCGTTCTCTGAATATTTTGTCAGGAAACGTTACCGGAACACAAGCGGTTGATCTAGCTACTGATATAGATAAGAGTTCTTACGTTCGCATGAAATCCGCTGGTATACAGATTCTCAGAGCAAATCGTTGCTTTGACTTACAGTGTGTTGCCGGATTGTAATTCACATATACTCTTGAGCACACAGCATGGTTTACTGTTCTGTGTGTTTGATCCCTCACCTTTAATTAAGTGAGGGATTTTTTGCATATATAGATAAAGAGGTTACATTTGTGAACAAAACTATATTTCATGCACACAAACACGAACAGTAGAACCGTAACCATTTTCAGAGCAGGCTCATTTCTCTCCAGGGCACAGGGAAAAGAAATTGAAGACTTTTTTTCTACTTCCAAAAGAGCAGTAGGATCTTATTGGGAAAGTGTCTCTTCCAAGAGAATAGGCTCTGGCTTGTCTTTCAAAGAAGAAGAAATATTACTTCCTCTTGTTATAGATGTAGATAAGACAGATAGAGAGTTCAGAAAGAAAGTCACAGAATTTTATGTAAACCTGGAAACTCAGGTACCTCACGGTCAGGGTAAGACGCTGGAGATCGGATTGGAAGATAACAGCAAACCACTCTCTGAGAAAAATCTTCCAATAGATGTAATGGACTATATACGTTACCGTCATGCAATCAAACATCCTTATGTAGCTTCTTCAAAAGAACAATCAGATGGAAATGCACTAATGCAGTTTTACATTTTTGACAAATCCGAAGTTACCAAACAGAATACCAAAAAGCAGGAAGAGAAAGATGCAGCTATGCAATTGTATTTAGAAATAAAGATGGACTTGGAAAAAGTAGATACAATGCTTACACTGCTTGCAATTGATCCAAGAGAATTCTCAGGTCCCAACGCTGATGAGTTGAAGATAAAGGCTCTAAGAGAGCAGGCAGAAACAAAGCCAAAGAATTTTATAGAAATCTACAATGAAGGCGACCTGAAGATCAGGTACTGGATCAAGACTATGATAAATACTGGTGTATTGAAGAATATAGGCACCAAACATCTGGACGCAGAAACAAACAAACTAATTGGAAACAACTTGGAAGAAACGATGTACTACTTCAAAGATGAATTGAACTCTGATATGGTTGTTGCATTAAAATCAAAAGCTCAGGAAGCTTTGAAACGCCCAATAAAGAGAGCGCCATCTATGGTCAAGTAGTTCGCACAGAATAGTAAAGATGGGTGGATCAGCGTCCACCCTTTTTCTTACCTTTACTTCAAATACAGATGACATGACAATTAATGAAATGCACATCGAAGTAAACCAGTCTTTGCAAAAAGTAGCAGCCAACCGGACAAGAGAATATTTCTCTGATGAGATTGACTGGGTACTTAACAAGATGCAGGATCGTTTTATACAATTGAAGATGAGACCAAAGAAAGAAGGAAGAGGATACACAATGGAAGAAGTGGATCTTGATTCAGTCAGGTCCCTAATTGTTTCTCAGAAAAGCCTTCCGGCATACATAGATAATACCAGAAGATATAAATGCTATCTTCCTCCTGACTACGCTTATCTTGTTTCAGATGCTTCTTATGTGTCAGAACTCTGCAAAGTCACTGCTTCAGAAGTTGTTTCAAAGTTTTATATCACATGGCTGAAGCAGGTAAAAACTACTAAAGTAAATCCTAAATTCTATGAGAGTATAGAGATTAGTGCTAATGCAACTACTTTAAAAATTCCCTTGGACCTTCCCTACTATAATGAATATGTAGGCTACAACGCAAAGAAAGATATAGCTTTCATTGTACCCTGGATAGTAAACTACTTCCAATCCCAAGGTACACTGATCTCGGGATTTGAGACTTATGGAGATCTATACAAGCCAGCTCATTATTTCTTTATCTCTCCGGATGCACAACCAACAGCCTCTCTTAAGATGGATGGAAATATAAATACAGTACTTGTTCAGGAGTTAAAGAATCTTAAGCAGCATGAAACACTTAAGACAGAGCAACGAATAGACAACAGGTTGGAGAGCTCTGAGAATGTAGACATGTTGCTCAGTACATCATTTTATGGTCCTAATAAACGTTCTCCGGTATCTGAATTATCAAAGAACATCCTGTATGTATACCGTGATGATAGCTACACAGTAAATAGATGTGAAATCACGTATGTGAGAAAACCTCGTATCCTATCACTACTTTTGGGAAGTGATTGTGAGATTGCTCCTGAGTTTCATCAAACTATCTGTGACATGGCGGTAGAATATATAAAAGGAAGATTAGAAAACACCCAGGGACAACAATTGACAGAGAGAGATAACGAACTTCGTGTAATCATATAATTTAACTATATAAACCCAATGACATGGCGATAAAAAATAGATGGTATAAAACTACCCAGGGAGTAGCTTATGAGTTTGCAGCTGGTAAACAGTGGGCAGATGTTCTTATTACTACATTTCAGGAATTCGTAGACAATGGTGCTGCATTAGACATCGCCTTGTTCTATGTAGACTCAATTGCAGCTCAACCTGTGAGAATTCCTCAAGGAGCAGCTCTACCTGCTGCTGCTGAAAACAAGCCGGTATTTCTTGCTTTCGTGGAAACAGTTACTGCAACCCCAGAAGCTATTATAGTGAGTACTACTCCAATGATTGGTAAGACAATCAATGCAGAGTTGGTAGCCTATAAAGCTCCTTCCTTTCAAGTAGCAAGCTTGTTGAAATCAGCAGGTACTTTTGTAGCAGGACAGGAATTAACTTTCAAAGTGATCGAGACTACTCCTGCCAATCAACCTTTGCCTGTGTGGGAATATACAGAGATAATTACCACTGAAGCCGCTACATGGACTAAGATACAAGATCGTATCAATGCAGCTAACGAAGGAGAATTCTTTACTGCAAATGATCAGGCAACTGGTATTATCATCACTTCTACAGATTCCAGTAGACATTTCAAATTGGTAGCAGTAGTTACTCCTACTAAGGTAGCTCCAGATGAACAAGGTGTAACGTTTACTTACACTGTTACAACTCCTGCAAGTGAAGGTAGTGGTACTCTTGAACAAGTATTAGCATTACAAGCAGAAGCTCAGGTACGCAGAGGTATTGGACACTTCTATCCTCAAGCTGGTACATTACCAGGAGAATTTGGTCTTCCATACGATGTGGTGACCGCAGCTGCTACAACTGAATGGGATATAGTAGTACTAACAGGTTTGAAACAGGAAGCCTCTCCTACTTATATTGGAATCCATCAGATGAAGCACTATATATTTGCTGCTGTTCCAGCTGGTCTAGGACAAGACTTAGTAGACGTATTTGCATAAACAGACTTGCAAATATCCATATACATTTGAAGCCAAGGTATCACCACTTTGGCTTTTTATTTATCTTTACTAATAAATCTCTTGCAGATGACTCCAAATGAAATAACTACTCTGATAGCCTCTAATCTTGATAAACAGCTTGATACTCCATTCAAGCTTATGATGATTGAAAGAGTTAATTACTGGAGATCAAGACTTATAAAGAATTCTGTAGAAAAAGATGAAAAGGAGAGGAAATTCTTTAAGCAGACCATCTACATGAAGATGAAAGAAATCAATGAGGTAGAGTGCGAAGTTCCCTATTGTCAGTGCAAGGTTTCTATAACAATAGATAAAGTTCCAAAACCCCTCAGGGTAAATGGGATCCTGTTTGATTATGTAGGCGCTATAGATGGAAACAATCCATTCAAGGAAGTAGCTAACGGAATGCTATCCTATTATCTAAACAGCAAGTACGGTGCCAAGCAGGGATACTATACTTATGAGAATGACCATATCAAGGTGTACAATGTTCCCAATATCCCAATTATAAGAGTAGATGGAATATTTGATAATCCTGAAGAAGCGCTACAGCTCACTTGTAAAACCATAGAAGAAGCATGTGATTACTGGAACCAGGAATATCCGATTACAGGAGATATCCTGCAGCTTGCGGTACAAGGAATATTAGAAGTAGATTATAATCGTAAAGGAGATCAGAAAACTATACACGTTCCTGTAACCCAGGAGAGTGATAAAACTATATGAAGACAGTTCCAAAAACATACAGACTAGCTGACATCTGGAAGTCTTATTCTAATACAATATTAAGTGAGAATCCGGAATGCTGGGGAGTGTACAAACACAAGATTCCCAACTATTTCATCTATAGAAAATACTATGATGAAAACGGAAAGCGCAATGTAATAGAGGTATTCAGCTGGCAAAAATTCAAAGGTATTGTAGAAGACTATTATGATCGTGCGAAACAGGCTGTTATAGAAGGAGAATGCATAGACATGAAAAGCAAACTGGGAAAAATTTGTGCCAGAAGAGTACAGCGCAATCATAATAAAAGATCAATCAATTATGCAAAGACCCGCTTGCAGCCAAAGGTATACAGTGAGAAGCATGGACGAGAAGTAAGAGCCAAAATAATCTATAACACAGGTGACGACTGGTGTCGCATTGCCTGGAATAAATTTTCTCAGATTCCTAACGAGAGCGTATATGAGTTTTGTCCTGCTTCTCACACAAAGTCAGGAGCATGTTTCAAACAGCAGTTCTCTAAAGCTCTCGAAAAAAATCCTTTGCTAAGATACCGCTATCCATATTATCCACTTAAAAGCAGAGAAGAATGATACATACATCAGTTTCTATTCAGCAGGTAATAGGAAGAGTTATACGGAATACCCGTATCCAGGATTCTTCTTACATCATAGATATGAATGAATGGATCCCTGAAGCCATGGGATACATGAGGACAAAGATGGAGATGGAAGAACGTTATAAAGATATTGAAGTAGAATTCCATAAGGGGAGACTGCCTTGCGGAACAATTCATATCCTTGCTGTGGAATGGTGTGGCAGAAGATTAAAGTGGAGTAACACAGTAAAACATTATGCAACAGGACATAATCTTGGAATAGGAAGCATTCCTGCCTCAGCTGAATTGTTTACCTCTGTTATCAAGACTAAATGCCTCGATGACATTCCTGGAAATTATATCTGGGAAAGTGACATAAAGAAAGAAGGCTGTAGTTGTACCTGTGTGAAGGACGCACTTTGTTTACCAGAACATCCAACTGCTTATTATCAAATTGAGATGGATTACCTCAATACTTCATTCAAGGATGGATGTCCAAGGATTCACTATTATGCCCAGCCTACGGATAAAGAGGGATTTCCTCTTATACCAGATAATGAGAACTACAAAGAAGCTCTCTACTATTATATAAGAGCTAAGATGGTAGGATGTGGCTACAAAGACAAGGTATTCTCTGAGGACGAACTCATGAGGCGGTTTGAGCTATATGCAGGAAGAGCTAAGGCACAGATAAGATATCCTTCAACAGACATAATGGATTCAAGGATAGCAAGCCTGGTGAGGTTTATACCGCCCCAGAACTATTGGGAGAATTTCTTTAGAACTGACTACTACGAAAAAACATATTAATGCAACCAACCAAAGGATTAGATATAGATACACGGCCTGTCTCTCAACCAGAGGGGACTTATCCCTATGGAAAGAATGGTTTGCAATTTGATTTGAAGGGAGCAGTAACCAATGAACTGGGATTTAAGAAAATGAGTGCGGTGGTCCCTTACAGGTTTAATGGAATTATCGAGACAGACAGTAAGCCCATTGTATTCAGTACAGATAATGTAAACTCTGCAATAGGATATTTCAATCCGGTAACGGAACTCTATGAGCCAATATTTGATGATGCGATAGCCTCTTACAAGTTAGGATTTAAAATAGACTGGTACATAACAGGACAGGCTCAACGAAATTATAAAGGAGAAATGGTATGTGCGTTTACAGACAAATTTCAGTTTCCCAAGTACATGAATGCAGACAACCTGCAGGTGGAAAAACTGGAAGACTGGAATTTATTCCCATTCTATAAAGCTCCTAAAATCAAGACATCGGTAGACATTGGCGGAAGGCTCGCTCCCGGAACTTATTATGTGGCAGCAAAGTATCAGAAAAGCGACGGGACAGAAACTCCATTCTCTCCGGTAAGTCTTGGTAAAACAATAGCTGGGATTGATCAGCTAAGTCTTACAGATAAATCATTGACTATTACACTAACGGATACAGATAGCTCTTATGATTTTATAGTGATTGCAATTATCTCCAGAGTTAATGGTGTTACTAAAGCTGTGGTACTTGATCCGATTCCAATCAGTACCGGAGATACAGTAGCAGTTTACACAGGAGACAATCTTGTACAGGATATTAGTCTGGAAGAAATTCTGACACCACCTGCTATTTACAGCAAGGTAGGAACAATGGGACAGCTGAACGATGCTCTTTATATAGCAGATCTTGAAAAGGAAATTGATGTAAGTGATATGCAGCCCTTTGCCAATCTGGTAAGGCTGGAATGGGTAAGCCAGTTACTGGATGCAGTAGGAGCTCCTGACAATCATATTACAGGAGAGATTAAAGGATTCATGCACGAGGAAGTATATGCTTTCTACATCCGGTATAATCTTACTCAGGGTGGAGTTAGTAAAGCGTTTACCATTCCAGGATATGCTCCCCTGGCAGGAGATCTGGTAATATCCGGAGAAGCAGGAATAGGTGGATTTGTAGCTCAGAAGTTTAAAGTAGAAGATTCTATTCATAATTTTAGCGCCGGCACTTTTTCTGGAGAAACCGGTGTATGGTTGAATGATACAGAAAAATATCCTGACGATCCTGCATTCGACAGTACAACGTTAGGTGGAGAAAATTTAAGAGCTACTCCTGTTCGCCATCATAAGATGCCTACTATTAGATTCTGTAAGACAAATCTATACGCAAACGTAGCAGATTATGGCAGAACCAAGCTTGACATATTAGGAATCAAAGCTACCAATATAATCATTCCACCTAAGTATGCAGATAAGATTACAGGATATGAGATACTGTATGCCAAAAGAACAGTCTCCAATATGACTGTATACGGACAGGGACTCCTTCTTCACGGAGCTACAGATCTTCCCAGTATCCCTGTACCTACCGGGAACTGTGATATATACACAACGGGTGGAAACTGGAACTCAGAGATTGCTCATAAATCTAAAGGAGATTACGATGATAATAATGACCTTAGATTGAGGCTGGATACATTCCGTTTTCATGCATTCGATATACTGCTCAATAAGCCGGCTATTCAACCAAGTTATATATCTTCTCAACTGAGATTAAGAAAGAATCAGTTGAATGGAGAAGGTTACTTTGAAGATGGTGCAGATGGGGACAATGAACTGCCATTGGTGCATCTGGTAGACTATACTACAGGAGCAGGAGTCACTACTCCACTGACTCCTCTGCCAGGAAGATTGTTGAAGAAAGTAAAGACGAGCTTCTATGCTAATATTGGAATAACAGTATCACGCTTTGTCAATGTAAGACATGAGACCTGTCTTGCCGGTACACTAAACTCGCCTAACTGGAATATAAACATTGGTATGTCTGTATTCAGGTTAAAGAAGAACTATAATAACTCACCTCCGGAATTTGCTGTTCCATTTGAAGAAACTCATCTGATCAATATGATGAGTTTAAAGAAAAATGTCTACGTAAATTTCTATTCACAGACTCTGGTGGCAGCAGGCGATAGTAAATTACTATCGGATCTCTCTCCTTACTTCGGCGGAGACATCTTTGTATGTGATTACACGTTTCACACGTATGGTCGTCACTCAGCTAATGATGAAACAGTAGGACCGAGTTACAATGGTAAAAAGATAGTAAGACGATTTGTATGTGAGAGTGTATCGAATATACATCTGCGATACGAGATTCCAGGAAACGAATACAGCAAGTGGTACCCGAAGACATTCATGCAGGGAAATAATCCGCCAAACTGTTACCCGGTTTACTGGGATAGGAATAAAGATCCTAACCAGTTCGGCTACTCGAAAGACCTTAATGCACTGAACGATCTAATCAATACATCTATATTCAATCCTGCTAATGAGGATCTGACAGATTTTCCTTACAGAATACACCGGGGCGGAAAGCTAAGTCGTCAGACTCGTTTTAGGTCATGGAGAACATTCCTTCCACTAGATTACTATGAATGCCAGAAGAATATGGGATTCATCCAGCATCTGGAAGGTATGGATGACCGGCTATTGATTCATCACGAGAATGCGTTATTTGTTACTCAGGATAAAGCAAGACTGGAAAGTGGTCTATTGTCTGTAACACTGGGTTCAGGAGACATCTTTCAGTTTGAACCACAGGAAGTGCAGAGTGCCAAGTTAGGTTATGCTGGTACACAGCATGAGTTGGCCTGCGTGAGGACTCCTGCAGGCTATGTGTTTGTAGATGCCAAGCAGGGAGAGATGTACCTGTTCAAAGGGAAGTTGAAAAATCTCAATGTAGGAGTTGATCGTTTCTTTCAGGAATTTATTCGCATCGGACAGAATAACCCCTTCGTAGGAAATGGAATCACTATAGGATGGGATCAACGATTCAAAAGAATACTATTGACAGTAAAGGGTAAAGTGCCAACAGAAAATCAACTCATAAAGATATTTGATGATACGGATAGTTTTTGGGATAATTTGAATATTGGAGAACTGGTATGGTATAAGGGAAAGATTATTGTTTTTCAGGGAATCAATGATTCTCCTTTTGAGTGTCCTCCGGATCCAGAAGCAGTGTGCCTACCAGTATCTGATCTGGTAGTAGAAAACATTACAAAGAATAGTGCAGATGTAAGCTGGGTAGGCGTAGGTAATTTCAGATACAAATTATACCAGTTGGTAGAAAATGAATACGTGAAAATCAAACAGGCAGATACTGCACTGACTAACCTGGCTCTGAACATGCTTACATTTAATACAACATACCGTATTCATGTAACTAAGCTCTGTTCTGAAACTTCGGAGAGTATTTACCTGGAAGCTATATTTAAAACACTGTTACAATAATTTAGATACTTTTGTAATATGCTAGGATGTACCAATATAAATGCAGTCAACTATAACCCGGCAGCCACTATAGACGATGGTAGCTGCGTGTTATTATTCAAACACAAGGGTCAGTGTCTGGAATTTTCTTCTTATCCAGATGAACTCTTGGTAGATAAGTCTTTTACTATGTCTCATAGTATAGAAGGAAACAGTTGGGTATTCTTCCATGATTACATTCCGGACTTCTATTTCCACACTAGGGAACAGCTATGGTCTATAAACAATCAGAGTTTCTACAAACATAATGCAGGACCATTCGGAAAGTATTATGATAAAGACGTAAAACCGTTCTTTATAGATGTAGTCTTCAAATCTGACAGTGATTTGATATTGGAAACCATTCAATGGATTACAGAAGTTATAAAGGAGAGTGCAGATAATTCCCAGACTGAACTGGAGTGGAACACTCTTACTCATATAAGTATATGGAACTCTCAACAGCATACTGGCAGAATTGCTTTGCAGGACATATTCCTGAATCTAAGATACCAGACTCACAGAAAAACTCAGGGTCAGTGGTCCTTTAATTCCTTCAGAGATATTATTAAAGAAAGAGGGCTTCAGTTCCTGAAGGACATATTCAATGATTATGCACTGGATGATACGACAGTGGACCTTTTCAAACCGTGGTATGATAAAGCAATTATGGAAGACAAGTATTTTGTAGTAAGATTTGAGTTTGATAACAGCATTAATAAACAGCTTATACTGCATGATGTTACAGTAGAAGCTCTTAAATCTGACAGATAATGAAGAATAAATTAAGCAGCTCATTCAACAGGAAGAAATATCTGAAGTATGCCTATGGTGGAGACTCAGAGCTGTGGACAGATACGGAAGAAGCTCTTCTTGGTAGACCCGAGATAAGGTATAACAATCAACTCATGCCAAACAGGGTTCCTAAAGTTGAGCCTGCTAATTTTCAAAAGATAACAGAGTCTCCTAAGACAGCCAATAGTACCTCTAGTGCCGGCGCTGATGCAGCAAAGGGCTCTATGGCTACCAGTGTTGTTGGAGGATTAGCACCTCTTGCTGCTGGAATTTTAGATGCTACCGATAGTGGAAACGAATATGGAAGACAGAAAAGAGGAACAGTAATAGGAAAAGGAGCATTAACAGGAGCTACCGCTGGAGCTGCACTAGGACCGTATGGCATGGCTGCCGGAGCAATACTGGGAGCAACTGCCGGCCTGATATCCTCCGGGAAGCAAAAGAAAGCAGAGGAAAAAATGCTGTACGAGAAAGCATTGAGAGATAAAAAAATGGAACAGGATTACTCAGCTGCTCAACTGGCAGCTAATCCATCTTTGTATCAGGGATATCTCAGGTCTGAGTATTTTAAGATGGGCGGAAAGATGAAAAAGAAAAGAAGGACACCACCTAACGATGACTATGCTCCTCCAGAAATAATGGAACAAATTGCTAAGAACGGATATGCCATGGGTGGTGCTCTATCCTACGGTACATCAACAGGGGGCTATGCAAAGCCAATATCTTCAGACGGATCCGAGATCATAGGAAACACTCACCAGAATTCCGGAGTAAAGTTTCCGGAGATGGGGGTAGAGCTGGAAGGTAATGAAACAGTAAAGGGAGATTATGTGTTCTCTGATGCTTTAGGATTTGCAAAGTTACACAAGCCTATTATGAAAGCTAAGGGCAGAATAGAGGCGAAGCCTTTTACC
>Ga0105032_100007_pt1 | contig 92094 bp, 99 predicted proteins | sample RS_126metaG_FD_91481 | JGI IMG/M metagenome (GOLD analysis project Ga0105032, IMG submission 91481) | Switchgrass associated microbial communities from Austin, Texas, USA, to study host-microbe interactions - RS_126 metaG | ecosystem: Host-associated > Plants > Roots > Rhizosphere | place: USA... | reverse complement strand
TCAGATGAGTGTTAGTTTGCGCTACGTTAGTAGTTCTTCCTTCCTAAATGTTCAGATTAGAAATTCCCACTCCTACTATAGTACCACCATTTAAGGTGTTTCGACAACAAAAGTTCGCGCCGTAAATACAAGTTTTGCACCCTCTCCCATATCGTATTCTGTGTGCGGCCTGGCTGTCTTTATAGCAAGCAGCGCACGGTCGAGTTGAGGCCGCGTGAGACCCGTTCCTGCTTTTATAGTTACTATATACTGCAACAGCTCACATGCCACAGACGCATCGATAGCAGTGAAGAAATACCGCGAATATGGAGGGGAGGGGAGCAGTAACCGGTTTTCATGTTCCACGCGGCGCCGAATATTACACTGCCTGTCGCGCAAGTTTCGTAATTGCAATTTTGTTGCAATAAGCATATCACTGGCTGCAATTGCTCGCCGCACTCGATTACGTAAATAATTTGAGCTGGCATTCGTACTGTCTTCAACCCATTCCAGCCGATGTTCGAGCGCATAGCTGCGAATTTCTGCTTTGCTGTATTTTAATAACGGCCGCACTACCCCAGCTCTATCCAGCACCGCCAACCCGCGCCAGCCTGTACCACGAATGGTATTAATAGCTATCGTTTCTACCACATCATCTAAGTGATGAGCCGTTGCAATCGTTGCCTGTAATCGACGGGCTTCTTGAAACAAGAAATCATATCGAGCCTTTCGCGCCTGGTCTTCACTTGCCTTTACACCAAGCTCTTCCCGCTTGCCGACAAATGGCAAACCGCGTAGTTTTGCCAAACCGGCCACAAACCTGGCATCGGCAGCAGAATCCGGGCGAATGCCATGATCAAAATGCGCAACTAGGAGGTCGTATTTGTTAGTTTGGTGCAGCATATCAAGCAGTACTACCGAATCCACACCGCCACTTACCGCCACCAGCAACTTTTGCTTGTCCATATATCTAGTATAGTCTATCCGCGGATGACATTTTTCTGAATACAAGCTGCTACGAGGCAAAAATCTACATGAGGATCTTTGCTAGCGTGTCAAAATTACATAAAAACAAGACTACCAGCCATTGGCATTGTCGGCTACGATAAACTTGCAGCATGTTGCTCATGTTAACTTAAGGAGAAACCTATGAAACGCAAACTAAATCTAAAAGCCGTGATCAGCGGTGCTGTTTTGAGTGTCGCGTTGGTCGCTAGCTCTGTTGCTGGCGTCAATGTATTAGCTCAGCCAGGCAACGGCCAGGGTAAAAAAGCTACCACGCCACCAAGCACCAGCTTTTCTTCTGGCCCACAATCGCAACCACCAGTAGAAGCGGGAAGTGTTGATGCCCCACAAACCGAAAAATTGGGTGATACTCAAAAAGTCGACGTCAGTGCCGACGGCCAACTCAAAGCACAGGCCGACGTTGCACCACTAGCTGGCAATGTATCGGGTGTTGATTTCGCCACACCTATCAACTACTGCTACAAACATCTTACCTACTTGCCGGTTACCAACAGTACAACCACAACCAAATACGTACAAGTGATGCTATACAACTCAAGCACGAGTACCTACGGTGAAAAATATGTCACCGTAGCGGCAAACAGCACCTCATACGTTGCATTTTACGGTGTTGAGGGCAGCTATTACGGCTATCTCTACGTCTGGAACGGTTCGTCGTACGCATATGACGAATACAAGTCCGACGCCAACAACTGTAAAGTAGCCGTTACTCGCACCTACAACACAGGTGGATGGGTACAGTTAAAGATCGAAAACACTGGTAACGCGTACGTTACTCAAAAATCGAGCGAGCTGGCACCATTCCCAGCAAGCGGCACCTACACTGGCACACACTACGACTACCCAACAGCCGGCGGTGCAGCCATCTACCGTTGGTTCTGGGTTAGCACAAGTCCATACGGTATCGTCTCCGACACCTATGGAAGTACCAGCAACCCATGGCTCTTCACAGGCGACCTATAGCCTAAAAGCCTAGTGCAGGTGGGCACTAGGAACAACGAACAGCTCGCTCTCTTTTATAGTAGCGAGCTGTTCTTAATGACGACTGAAGGAGTGAGCGCTGGCAACAGCCTGAGAATGATCTTGACCTAACTTGAGCAACTTTGCTAGACGTGTCAAACTCGCGAAAAGCAAGACTACCCGGCCAGCCCGCGCTTAGGTACTATAAAGGTGCAATATATTGCACAATCATTAGCTTTTAAGGAGAATTCCTATGAAATATCTAAAAAGGTACAGGCCGCTTTTGGGCGGTATAATATTGAGTGTGATCTTAGTTGCAAGTTCTATTGCGAGCGCTTCGGCAGTCGCCAATAGAGAAAACCGCAGTCATCGCAAATCAACGCCACCTTCAACTAGTTTCTCTCAGGGTCCGCAAGATAATCACCCGGTAGAGCCAGGTACGGTTGATGCCGAAGAAACAGAAAAGCTTGGAAAATCCGAAGAGATTACGGTAGAAGCAAACGGTAAACTGAAAAACGAAGCTCGACAAGAAGCGTCTCTTGCTGCGGATAGTTCAGAGGTAAGCTTTGATGAGCCGCTAAACTACTGCTTCAAAAACCTTGTGTATGCACGCGTTGTGAACCATAGCGATGTCACACAATCCGTTCAGGTAACCATGTACAACCAAGGTGGCGAACACAGCAAGTGGGCTACCGTCGCGGCTGGCCAAACCGCCTATGTTGCGTTTTACGGCGTTGAGGGCGAGTACGCCGCTTATCTTTACCGTTGGGACGGATCAACCTACCAATATGTAAATAACGTCTACGGAGAATCGATCTGTCAGATTGCAGTAACGCGCACCTACAACGCCAACGGTTGGGTACAGCTGCGCATTCAGAACACCGGTACCGCGTACGCCACCCAAAAATCAAGCCAACTCGCACCAAATGCTGGCGTGGGTGAATATACCGGCACTCACCACGACAAACCAGTTGCAGGCGGCGAAGCTATTTATCGCTGGTTCGACGTGAACGGTGGCACTTACGGCATTACTTCAAGTACCTATGGCGGCACCAACACTCCTTATCTTTTTAATGGCAACCGCTAATTAGTAAGAGTTCTAAACAGCCCGCAGCAACAATGGCGGGCTGTTTTATAAATATCTCGTGCTCCCAAAGGGGATTTTTTGCTGCACGTGCCTGCTTGTGCCAAGCGTATTGGCGGCATGAATCGTACGCGAACCAAACCGTTGGTTAATTGTGTCGATCGCTTCGGTAATATGCTGTTCACGGGCCAGTTCGTCGCCAAAAAAACTCAGCTGATCGCTTAGGTCGTCTTCGAGCAAATAGCAACTCACGCCAATCTCGTAGCTGCCAGCTGGTACCTGACGAAAGAGCAGCAGTGCCTGGGCATAAATAGCTTGGTCGCTAAAAAATGGCAAATCACTCACGCGGCGTGCATGCCAATAGCCACGTGATTTCGTTTTGGCATACACCAGCACACCGCGGGCAACTTTATTTTGCGACCTTAACTTCGCACCCACCGATTCACACAGGTTATGCAGTCGCTGCACAATTGCTTCGTGGGGAAGGTTTTTCGCCTCTAACACATATTGACGCCCGACTGTTTTTAAGTTTCGCACCACGTCGTCTACCTCGTAACCGCGCAGCCGCTGGTGCCACTGCGTACCGCAAATACTTTTGAAAACCATGGTGCGCAATATAGACTCAGAAGCGTCAAGAAATTCGAGTGGCGTATAAATTCCCACGGCATTCAACCGGTGCTGATTGTGTTTCGCTATCCCATTGAGATCTGTTAGCTTGAGACAGGCAAGGGTAGGGCGGAGGGAAGTATGGTCGATCACATCTAGCCCATCGGGTTTGTTCAGCCCCGCGGCTGTTTTGGCCAAAAATCTGTTCGGAGCGATGCCAATATTACAACGCATTGCCCTGCCCACTTCAGTTTTAAGGCGCCATTTTATTTCGTGCCCCACATCCTTCAAATCTCTCCCCTGGGTCGCTGGGGTAGTGTTATGAAAGTCTATCACCCCTTCGTCGATACTTTTCATAGTTACATGCGCCGAATACGACTTCATAATATCGAGCAATTTATGATACACATAGCGGTATTTGGGCGGATCACTTTCGAGCGGCACCAAATCTGGGCATATTCTGAGAGCATCCTTAAGCAGCGTACCCACGCCAATTCCATAGGCTTTAGCCTCGTAACTCGCCGCCACAATACTCGTATGTTCGGTGCGACGGTTCACGATAGCAACAGGCCGATCGCGCAGCATAGGCCGCGCTTGCTGTTCTACTGTGGCAAAGCAGCTATTGAGATCGATGTGCATGATCAATGGCCGCTCATCGTTGTAGTTTTCACATAGTTTCATAATGATCCGCCTCCCTAGTTAGGTGCCATGTGAGGCGTTCGGCATCGAATTCTAGCCGGTAGTCTGCCCCGCCGTCGGTCACATCAAATACATGCACGGTGCGCGTGCCATGATTGCGGCCAGGAAACACCAAGCCAATTTCAGTTATCACCACTTCCCGCCCACTGCTGCGGCGAAATTTCACCGGCCGACACGAGTGCAACCCTGTGCCAAAATTCGCAATCACCTCCACCCGTTCATTTAAGAAAATTTCATCATTCATCGTTTCAAACTCCGATTTAGTTAGTCGAAGAAACGCTTACACAAGATGTTCGCCCGTCTGTCCTGCCCGTTTCTAGCTGGAAGCATCCGAAGACGATGAATGATCCATACGCGAGGGACGCTTTGCCAGCGAGGGCCAGTGTGTGTCGCGCGGAATGTAGGTATAGTATACCACCTTCGCACTCGAGTCGTCGAGTAAAAAGGTAGTGGCTGAGCGCCGCCGCAAATTGCAGCAACGCTCAGCGTGATTGGCTAGATCTGGTCGAGCACCCGCTCAACTTCGTCAGCGAGATCCGAGTCTTCGACGTAGCCTCGGCCGAAGTAATCCTTCAGGCCATTGAGGTCGACGTAGAAGCTGGGGTAGTAGCCGTCGTCGTCGGGGGTGAGGTTGGCGCGGCGCATAGCCTCGCCCGCTGCGTTGTAGGCTGCGATCCCTCCTCGCTCTGCCATTTCACCCAGGAAGTCGATCACCCTCTGGTCTTCGCTTTCGCAGGCCTGGGCGAGCCCCGCCGTGTCGATCAGACGCTGGTGGTTGTCACCGACCACGATCACTGTGCCATCTTGCATGCTCATATCTTCTCCTTTGAAAGATGTGTATGTGCTGCGTATATTATTATAAGTTATTGCTTATGTAATGTCAAATGTTTAGCACCCCCTAGAAATCACCTATCAAATCTGTTACAATACATCAAGAATTTGGCAGCGTAGCTCAGTTGGTTAGAGCGTAGGACTCATAAGCCTAAGGTCACAGGTTCGATCCCTGTCGCTGCTACCAAAGTTGAATTTAAACCGCCTTTTGAGGCGGTTTTTGTTAAACTAACGTAATCTGATCGAATATGAATCACTTACCGCACATAGCCATGCCGCCAAGAATTGTTTTGCTGTGCGTAATGCCGAAGCTACTTTAATCCCGAAACGAAGTTCTGTTTTCATCACTACCTCCGTTTCTAGCTTGACGTCCACAACAACTGCAGACGCAGGCTGTTTAGTGTTTGATAGGTCGGTTGGTTGAGAAATAAGGGGCATGGCAGCCGATTGGAGGCATAATACCCGGTAAATGATCCATGTGAATGTGCTCTTTTTATTATACCAGATTGAATTATTCTATCGCCAGCTAACGTACAATGATCGCTATCAATCACACCACATTATATATTTCGTCTCGACTTACTTTGTACAGTTAAAATCAAATTCACATAAATTAGGTCTATTGACTTAATTTATGTGAATTTGAGAGCTAGAACCTACCATTTAAAGCATGTTCCACTTTAGAATAGAGACGTTAATTTAAAGAAATTCATATTAATTAGCTTCATCGGCTTAAAATGTGTGAATTCACATAAATTAGGTCTATTGACTTAATTTATGTGAATTTGACATAATGTGTTGTATATTCTATAGAAATAGTGTATAGTAATTGGAGGATGCTTGTGAGCGCAAGCTCGTAACCGGCCAAGGATGTCCTACGCTGGAAACAAGTATCCCATAAAGAATAAGCCTCCGGGCTTATTCTTTATTTCTGCCAATACGAATACTGAAAAAATGAAGCTGACCCTTGCCGACTCGACGAACAATAACGATCACTGGAATAGTTCGTAAGGGATTAAGCTTCGATCGAATAGTGTGTTGGAGTTGATAGAAGATTACTTCTTTCCCTGCTCGAGACTCACCAGCGGTTATGATCCTATCGACTGACGCCCTTGAGCGAGCGACCACCACAGGAGCACATGGCAAAAGATTCAAGCGCATACGAATATCGGCCTCCTTACGGCGGCGACCATTACCGTCAAACATCAGATGCTTAAAGCCATGATTGTTGAAGTAAACATCTTCTCTTAAAACTCTGCTATATACTTTTCCAATAGCAAAGTAAGGACCATGACGCTCTGCTTTCAGAGCGCTTATCTGTTTGACACCAGACCTATTTTTTACCCCCATAACGCCCATTTTTACCCCTGCTTCTCCTCAGTACGGACTATGTACTTTTCAAGAAGTGGAACAGCGAACGCATATGTTCCCCTGCGGTTTTTATAAACAAGTCCGCTTTCGATTAACCTCTGAAGCATCTGGCTGATTTGCGATTTAGTCTTAAAGGGTCGAATGTCCGGCCTCTTGTCGGTGGAGAGATTGGTGATCTGCTGGATGGTGAATTCACGATAACCCGCCATTGCAATTAACGTTAAGAGTTCACGCTCACGATCCGTAGCCTTGTTCCAGCGACCGGCGAAAAAATCATTGTCAAGCTTCTGGAGAATAGCATCAATAGGAACGCTGATCTTTTCGTTATTTGTGAGCTGCTGCTCAAATACCTCAAAGACCTCCCTACAGATAAACTGAATAAAGTAAGGGTAGCCACCCGATTGGTCGATAATTAACTGTATGGATTCCTGAGATGAGGCAAGGGGATTATTGTTATCTTTTAGAGGAGTGACAATCGCCTCACGGCTCTCTTCAGGTGTTAATTGGTCGAGTATCAATACTCGGAAAAGACGCTCAGAGTAAGTGCGAGCCTCCACCAGACGAACAAGTAGAGTAGGAAGACCAGTAAGCACAAGCATGAAAGGAACGCCTTGTTTCTGGAGTGATTGAAAGACATCAAGTAGCAGTGATAAAGGAAACTGTTTTTCCTCCGCATGGTCGCTCAATGTTTGCGCCTCGTCATATGCGAAGATAATACCTTTAGTATTAAGCGGTTTTATGCAATGCCACACAAAACTGAGTGTGCTTTTTAGCTTGTCACTTACAAGACCAGGCGATCGTCTATAGTACGAGGTTAAAAACTCAAAATTCAGATAAGCCTCTTCGATAGATTGACTGGCTTCAAAACCTAAGCCTGGCTTCTCAACCTTAGCAATCTTCACGTTAGATGTTATTAAGGCGACGTCAGTAAGCAGACGAAGGGCCATAGTATCTTCGCTGACACTTGTCGACTCTGAAAAGTCAGTTCCTGCCCAGAGCCAGCCTCGCTTAAGAGCCACAGGCCTGAAGCTCTCAAGTAATACAGTCTTCCCTATTCCGCGCAATCCAGAAAGTATAAGATTCTGGAGAATGACATCCTGTCCCAGAAGGACTTCAAACTCAGCTTTCTCAGTCAAACGACCAGCAAGCTGAGGAGGAGTGTGTCCCGCGCCGGGCTTATACGGATTTTCAGATTTACTCATATAACCTAATATAGCCTTACGACATAATTAAGTCAAGTAACCTAATTATGACCATTGGGTTAATATATTCGTTGGCCTCCAGCTCAAAAGAGTCCGTGAATAGCACAAGGGACCTAGCTAGCGGCCACCTGTTCAATCCCTAGAGCGTAACACCATATCCGTTCTCCCTTTCGAGCATAAACAACAATCTTATGCATTTCTATCAGTTCATACAATATCGTGTTCCATTTCGATCGCACCATGCCTACCAGAGTTGAAAATTACATCACCCTTCGGGGTGATTTTTTGCGTCTTTTTCCCAGCCAAAGCTTGCAGAAATTAGGTTTATACTTGATATATTTCAGCCTCTCTCATGAGTGCCTTACATTAAAACTACTCCCTGTCCGACGCACACAAGCGAGGTGGACAGGGAGCCATTGTTAGCAGCTATCTGGTAACTAGGATCTAGGTCGAAAGAGGAAGCTTCTTAGGTCCAATGGATCGAACTCAGCCAGAGGCACGCCAGGCTCGAGATAAATATTAGTACCCATTTCTATGGCAACATTCTTGAGATGATCATCGAGCTCGCTCTCAGGCCAGCTGTTGGCAAACTCAATAAACCAATCGTTACGACCCTCTTTGTGCCGGATCGTAAAGCGACCATACTTCCGAACACTACGTGCCAGCGCAGACCGTAGGCGATCCTTGAAGTCGTTGACATGTGCTGTTTCAAGGAAGGCGACACTCAGAACCTTCACCTTGCCCGTTCGCTTGGTCGCCTTTAGAGCATGGATTAGAGGCAGGTCTTGCGCCATTTCTATCACTCCGTCTCATCGAAAGCTAACACATATATTATACGATAATTCTTAAAAAGAGGGTTGTTTTTACTAGGTGCAAAAACAACCCGTAGATCTAGCGACGCGTCGCACTCTTGAACAGCACCGCGATCGCAATGAAAGGCAGAAGTAGAAGGCTCATCAGGCAGCCGTCGCCTCCATTGTTTCTATTGCTAGACTGCTTGTAGGCGTGATCACACGCCGGGGAATGGCCAGATTCTTGTCCGCACTGTGGGCATTTGTCTTCCATAATCTTACCTCTCGGTAGTTCGTCCGTCGACTCATTCATTATATCTCAGCTCAGACTCAGTTCAACTCTAAAACCAGGATAAATTGCGAGCCCTCGCCCAGTACGCTAGAATAGTAACCATAAGTTTAACTTAGGAGATTTGAAGAATGAAAAACAAACGTTGGCTCAAATGGCTACTGATTATTTTGGGCGCAGTCGTTGTTGTTATTGCAGCCACTTTTATCGTGCAAGCAATTATGACCGGCACTAAATACGGCACAAAAGAATATAACACCGAAGCATCGGCCGAAGGCATTACCGTAAAAGTTACTTCGGTCGAACGCCTGGCAATGCTCGACGAAAAGTGTCAGGAGCGTATTGTACTGTTAGGCAACAAAGAAGATTACGACTGTTTGATCATTAACGTCACAATCACCAACAACACCGACGGAACCTTTGACTACAGCTATCGCAACTTCGGTTACCGCGACCCACGTAGCGACAAACTTCTCTCAACATCTCTCACAAATATTAATTTTGAAGGTGTTGATGTTACCAAAGAACTTGCAGCCGGCGAAAGCCACAGCCAAGAAGTTCTCTTGTCGATACGAAACACCGTTAACCTCGGCGACCTAGAACTGGTGTACCGAATTAATCCGGGCACCGACAACGAGGCAACAATAACACTTCCTCTATAGAAATCAGCACATACCAATCCCCTCGTGTCATAATGAAACGAGGGGATTTATTATGACAAAAAAGAAAAGTGATATTTTTACTCGTTTTACAAGTCGCACTGGTTCATTTTTAGGGCGACCTTGGACATTTATTTTAGCTTTATTTTTAGTTGTCGCTTGGGGTGTTAGTGGCCCTCTATTCGATTTTTCCGATACCTGGCAGCTCGTTATCAATACAAGCACCACGGTTATTACCTTTTTGATGGTGTTTATTATTCAAAACACGCAAAACCGCGACAATATGGCTATAAATATCAAACTCGATGTTCTACTTGAAAAGCACAAAATTACACAAAAGGATTTGATTGAGGCCGAAGAAGAAAGTGACAAATACCTCGAGCGCCAGAAAAAACAATTACAGCATAAAAAACCGAACTAGAGTCTAAGCGGCAAGTACAAAAACTGCCCAAACAATAATCACACCAGCGACAAAAAGAAATAAGAGCTTCCCACTTACCCGCACCCAATAGGCGACACGTCGCAGCGTGTACCATTGTAGTTCGCGCTGGGGCTCTTGCTCCATACGTTCAATATAGAGTATTTTAGCTTTTTACACAAGAAGATATTGCAAATACCATACGCCAAAGGCAGCAATCATACCCAAGAATACGGGCAATGTTGCCACTTTCAGATACGCAGGAATCGTGAGCTTCTTAAAGCCACCCATAGCCACAATACCAGCCGCACTTCCAATCACAATGAGCGAACCACCGTTACCCGCCGCAATAGCCGTAAGTGCCCACAGCTGCGGATCTTCCATTGGCAGGGTGTTGATCGCTATCGCCACCAGCGAAGCGTTATCGACAATACCCGAAAGGAATCCAAGGCCAATATTTGTCCAAATCAAGTGCGCCGAACTTGGGTCGCTCCCTACAACCACCTGTGACAGCCAGCCGAGCACCCCAATCGTTGAAAGCGCCAACACCGCCAGCAAAATCCCCATAATATACTTCACCGAAGAAATATCGATCGTTTGCACAATATGCTCGATATTTGCCGTCATATGCGTTGGACTTGCCTTTTCTTTCTTGCGCTTAGCAAATTCAACCAAGCACCAGGTAAGCCCGAGCCCGAGTAGCAAACCCATGTAGGGTGGTAGACCAACAAAGCTCATGGCTAGCGGGAACAAAAAGCTCACCAGTGCCATACCCATAACAGCTTTTTCGCCCTTAGTAGGACGTTGTGTATCGCCTGCTTCGCGCTTGTCGAAATCATCTGCTTTTAGCTGACGGTACAGCAGCGTACCCGCCACCACAGCCAAAGCGGCAGCTGGCAAGAACGCATACTGAATCACTTCAATTGCTGTAAATTTACCCGCCAACCACAGCATAATCGTGGTAATATCACCGATTGGCGACCACGACCCACCGGCATTGGCTGCAACCACTACACCGGCGGCGGCAATAATCATATTCTTACCCTTAAAGAATCTCAGCGCAATCTGCAGCATGGCAATGGTTATAGCGATATTGTCGAGCAATGCCGAGAAAATAAACGTCAATGCAAAAAGAATCAAAAACTGCTTTTTATCGTCTACCTTTAGTGCAAGCAATTTAGCACGAATCAGATCGAAAAACTTATAGTGCACTAATATTTCAATAAGTGCCAAAGCAGCCAGCAAGAACGCAACCAAGTTGAAAATTTCAGCACCAGTGTGCGAAAGTGCTTCTTCTAGTGTATGCGGGTCGTTCTTTAAATACACTGCTGCAAGCAACCACGAAACCCCACCCATCGTGAGGGCAATGGCAGATTTATGCATACCAAACTTTTGCTCAAGCGTAATAAGAAGATAGCCCAGGCCAAAAAAGCTCGCCGCGACAATAGGGATGAATTCCATACAAGGATTCCTTTTTAGAAGTTAGTAATAAAACCAAGGCTTATACTACTCCTCCCTATTTTCTTTTGCAAGCGAAAAAAGAAAAAATGTGTATATTATGAGTAAAATACTGTATAGTTTTATATATTCCGACAAAGAGAGGATAAAGGATGCCCCAACGGTGGAGCGCGCCGACAGATCCAGAACCTATTTACCATCCCTGGAAAAAAATCGGCAATCAGCTATATATACGTCTCAAAAGTACAAACCCCTACGGGTTCACCATTCAAACATGCAAGGCACTTCTAGGAGACGGAGCCATCGATCAACAAACGTATCCGATCTCCTATCTTCAATATACTCCAATCAACCACAGTGGAAGTATCCAAGCATGCGGAATGAAAACGAGAGACAGGAATGGAAACGAGAGATTCAGCATCACCATTCGTTATCGTCTCTAAACTTCCTCCCCTTTGAGCTACTGTCTCGGGGGAGGACTTTCAATTATTCGATACTAATGCCTTCAGGCAATGAGGCGTGGCGAGATTCCACGAAGCTACGAAGTTCGCTGCTGGTACGTGGCCTGTTCCACGTTGCAAGCCGCGCTTCTGAGCCTAAGATATTGAAAAGAACACCCATTTTTCTTTGCTTCCTTTTTGTTTTTATTGTTTTATGTTCTTATTTAAGCATAAAAATTATAAAAAAGCAATACCTTTTTGTCATTTTGCAAAAGAAAAACACGCGGAATGCGTGTTAGGGTGGCCGCCTCCAGATAAATCTGGGGCGACCACCAATCAGGCTACCATCTCGGCGAAACCCGAGGAGACTTTCGAGGCCAAACAACCTCGTCTTCCCACTCGTCGTCATCGCTGTCGAGTGACTGCGCGAGAACAGTGGCGGTAGCGTTGAAGCGTGGGGATCGACTCTGCGATACTAGACTAACCACCGCAATCACGAGCCACAAACACCCGATTATCAGGTAGCCCAGCATGTCGATGGCTTCGAGACTAATCTGGTGCATGTGGATATCACGCCAGACTTTCCAGATGGTGGCCACTGCGAACCCGATGAAAACCAGGAGCAGCATACCAACCATGAAGCCATACCCAAGTCGTTTTTTCAGAAGCGCCATAGCTTCTCCCCTCAGTAGATACACATCCCGCTTGGATATATACAGAACCTTTATCTTCACATCGAAGATTGTTGATACTATATCACATCAATCTAATAAAGTCAATAAAGCACTTTTCTTTGACCAACCTCCCCTGCTTATGCTATAAATAAACAAGAGGTAGGCTAAAAATAAAAATACATGATCGCATCTTTCGCCATTATCGCATTCGCAGCCCTTATCCACGCTAGTTTTCAGCTCAGTGTGAGTATGTTAACGCTCCTAAGTGGGCATGCGATCGGCCGCCGCACTGCTCATCATAAGTTATTGCAATTTGCCTGCAGCTTTATTACCGGTGTTGCATTTATGGTATTGCTACTCATTTCGTTCGGCGCATTCGTTCTACAACATGCATTTCCCCAAGATATACCGCTTCTTGTTTGGGCAATTGCCGCCGGCCTTTTGATTGGTCTGGGTGTTGCAGTGTGGGTGTTTTATTATCGTCACGAAAAAGGCACCAGCTTGTGGCTCCCCCGAGACGTTGCCCGCTATTTGGCCGATCGTACCAAAGCCACCAAATCAAACGCTGAAGCGTTTGGCCTCGGGCTAAGCAGCAGTGTTGGAGAACTTATTTTTACTTTGGCACCCATGGCTATTGCTGCACTGGTTTTGACTCAACTTGAACCGCTATGGCAGCTGATAGGTGTTGCTCTTTATGTGCTTATTTCTCTCGGGTCGCTCCTGATCGTCTATGTACTGATTGGCGGCGGACACAAGCTCAGCCAAATTCAAAAATGGCGCGAACGAAACAAACATTTTTTGCAGTTTGCAGCTGGCGCCGGACTGCTGATACTTGGGTTTTACATTTACGTCGAAAAAGTAATTTCCGTCATTATGACAGGAGGTAGCTGATGCAAACGAGCGACGTTATTAAGCGCGATGGCCAACGCCCAACCGAAACGTTCGACCAAGCTAAACTGCACGCCAGCGTGCTTGCAGCCTGCCTGAGCGTGCGCACCCCTGAAGGTGAAGCTCTGCAAATTGCCGACAAAGTATGCGAAGTAGTGATGAAATGGTGCGAAACCAAGCCCGAAATTACCAGTGCCGACTTGCGCCGCAAAGCCGCCGAAGCTCTTGAAAACCACCACCCTGAGGCCAGTTATTTATACAAACACCACCGACTTGTGATGTAAGGAGAAACAAACAGATGGCAAAAAAACCAACATTTGACTATGACCTGATTGTGATCGGCAGCGGTGCCGGAGGAAGCGCCGCGGCCACTATCGCTGCGCGTGCTGGCAAGCGAGTAGCCGTAATTGAAGCGAGTGAATTTGGCGGCGAATCACCAAACTGGGGCGATGTGCCGCGCCAAGCGCTCTTACATGCAGCGCAGCTTTACGACGAAGCCAAGCACGCTGCTCGGTTTGGCCTGCGCTCTGCCATGATGGGCTACAACTATCCTTCTCTGCATGCCTGGAAAGACCAAACCATTCGGCGTACGGGCGCAGGCGGCAACCGGCGCTACTACGAAAACGAAGGCATTAGTGCGTTTAATAGCCCAGCACACTTTTTGAGCCCACACGAGGTAAGCGTTGCCCGCCGACATCTTTCGGCAGAGCATTTTTTGATCGCTACCGGCTCACATATTGAAGCACCCAATATTCAAGGTCTCGAGCAAGTCAAATACCTTACGCCGCGCAAATTACTTGCCGCAACGCGGTTACCTAAAAGCCTGTTTGTCATTGGTGGTGGTTCTGTAGGTGTAGAGCTCGCACAGCTCATGGCGATTTTTGGCACAAAAGTCTATATTGCCGAAATAGCCAGCCGCCTGCTTCCCCACGAAGATGAAGAAGCCGGCACATTACTGGAACGATCGCTCAAAGAACAAAAAGGCATTACACCGCTCACCCAAACACGCGTGCTATCGGTTATTAAAGATGGTATAGGTAAACGTATCACTTTTAACCGCGGTGGCACCGAAAAAACAGTACATGTAGAAGAAGTATTAGTGGCCACTGGCCGCGTCCCAACGGTAGATATAGGCCTCGAAAACGCCAGCGTCGCCTACACACCAAAAGGCATTGAGGTAAATGAATATTTGCAAACCACCGCTCGGCATATTTACGCCGCTGGCGATGTATTAGGCCACGGCAGCCCTACACACACCGCGTTGCTTGAGAGCCGTGTGGCTGCTCATAATATTTTGCATCCAAAAAGCCGCACGTCGCCTGACTACACCGCCACTCCCCGCTTGGTCTTTACCATGCCTGGGATTGCCTCGGTAGGATTGAGCGAAGACGATTGCTTGAAACGTGATCTTCATATTAACAAAGCTGTTGCGCCGCTAAGCATCATTGCCCGTAGCAATACAGCCGATTTTAGAGACGGTTTTGTGAAGATTATCACCGACAAGAAAGGTGTGATTATAGGTAGCACGGTTGTTTCACCGCACGCTAGTGAGATTATTCACGAACTCGCCTTAGCCGTAAAACACCAGCTTACCGCCCAGCAACTCGCCGACACACCTCATGCTTTCCTTAGCTGGAGTGAAGCAGTGCGGGTTGCGGCAGCAAAACTAAGCTAACCTACTTGCAAAAAAATTGCATATCTGGTATTATGAAAAGGTATCGCGGGGTGGAGCAGTCCGGTCAGCTCGCGTGGCTCATAACCACGAGGTCGCAGGTTCAAATCCTGCCCCCGCAACCAAATTTATGTCACAAATAGAGATTCGTATAAAACGAATCTCTATTTGGTTCAAATCTGTTCGATATTCCGCTTTCGTCCTTTTAGACTCATCAGCACAAATACACATTTATGAAGCGAATGTGACAAGCAGACATGGACGAGAAGGCGTATGAATTGTGACTACAGCCTTCAGATTTAATCCACGGCTGTTTGCCCACTCACTTGAGGTCTAGTCCCAGTATTTCGTAAGGTTGCGGTGATCGATACCTTGCGATTCGAGCCACTCCCAACCCTCGATAAGACCCTTCCCCTGCCAGTCACCGTGCCTGGGGATAGTGAACTCATGGCAGAGCACCCCGTTCGCATCCTCGACTCGAACAGAGACGATCTTGTTATCGGGGTAATCAGATATGACGCGATAGAACGGACGCACATAGATACACTCTGAGCCACTCGGACCGAGTATATCCGCGCGCTTGCGACCTTTTTCGTCATATACTTCTTGGGCAAATTCGCGCACCAACTGAACCGTCCAACCCTCCGGAAACGTCAGATTGACATTCTGGAGGCCATTTTCCGGCATTGAGCGGTGGTTTCGAACCGTGACGCCGAACTGCTCTAGCGCCTTGATGTACGCCAGTTCACCGTAGACACGAAGTTCGAGCCTTGCGGGCTCATGACTCCTACGAAAGCGCTTAAACATAAAAGCCCCATCTCATATTGTCTGCTTGTCAAAGTTCTTCCGAGCACTCAGACTCGTGAAGAATAGAAATATTTTAGCATAAAAATTATTAAAAGTCAATAACCCTGAATGAAAGCTCCAGTTATCAGAATAATTCCCTACTGTCTACTTCCAAACAAAAAATTCATCCAAAGCTCAAAGTTGCTTGGTGGGGTGATGACTTCTTGCGACGAAGAATCATTTGAAATAAGCTGGTCGGCTTTTTGAGCAGCGGTAGTGTTTGGGGGCAATATGAGCACTTTTTCGCCTGGCATAGCTAGCCCCATGCGTTCACGGATCGCTAGTTCTTGGTATTCACTACTACTAAAATATCGCTGTTCGTACCCTAACATGTCTGCCTGCAATTGAATCAGCACCAGCTGACGCTTTTTATCGTCGATTTCTTTTTGCAAATCAAAGTTTCGCTGCATCATTTGTACCGAACCCCACGCCCAGCCCGCGCCAATAATGAGCGCCACGACAATAACCATATTATTCATCGTTAAGTAGCGATGGCGAATAAGATAGTATGTTTTGCGAATGTTTATTTTTTTCATGCCAACAAGGTTATTATAGCCTAACAGATAGAAATACGCTATAATATGGCGAGAACGCGAGTTCATATGGGGGCGTAGCTCATCGGTTAGAGCAGGCGGCTCATAACCACTTGGTAGTTGGTTCGATTCCAACCGCCCCCACCAGATTGGAATTCATTCAACGCAACTAATGACGCAAACGGCTCTTTTAGGGAGTAAAGCGTCATTTTTTGTTGGTCAAATTCGAGTTTCAAAAACAAATTACTGACGATGATGTCCTTTTGAACCACATCGGCCGCTTTTAGTTTTTCTGCCATTTCTTTTAGGGTTGTTTTGAAAACTTCCTTGTCTATTGCGGGCAAGGCACTCTTGGTAATGCTCAACTCGTATTTTTCTATCAGTTGCTCTTGTTGCTGGACCAACTGGACAGCTTCAGCGATCTGCTCACTGACAACCTGCTGTGCGTGCTTATCCTCAAGTAGAGACAGGCTAGGCGTAAGTTCTGCAATCCTTCGCTGATAGCCAGCCTTTGTGGTGCGCGCCCTTGCAAGCTCGGCACGCAGCTTTGTTTTTGCGCTGATACTATACGATTTAATCTCTTTCAAATAATCATCGTATGCAGCATCGGGTAAGCTAAGTAGCTTATCTTTTATGACTTTATCGATTTCGTCAAACACAAGCTTGCCGCGAATACTTCTAAAGCCCTTCGGACGAGTACAGCTAGTGTTTAGGCATCTGTAGTTAAGACGAGATACGCCGTCACGTCCCCTCGAGCGGCCTACCTGCATTGGCTTATCAAACTTACATACACCACAGTAAACCATGTAGCGTAGCGGCAAGAACGGCTTGCGACTTTGTTTGCTCGTCCGCCGTCGTGACCGACTCAACTCCTGGACCGCAAAGTATAATTCACGGTCAATCATTGGCTCAAACGGAACAGGTGCTGCAACAAGATCTACTGTCTGTCCGGCCTGGTTCAATTCGCCGTAATAGAATGTATCTTTAAAGATATTACTTAAGGTACTATCGTACATCACGAATGGCGCGTGACCGCCTCGCTTTGCAATAAACTTTTGATATCCTTGTGAGTTGATGTAATCGCATATCTCCTGCTGATTAATACCCCTCGCTCTCATGCGCCATGCCTCTTGAATGATCTCGAAATTACCTTCGTCCTTACGATACACGCCTTCTTTGTCCCTTATGTAGCCATGCTTTGGTGTTCCTGCAGATTTGTAATCGCGCAGGTTGCCTCTAACACCACGCGTCACCTTACTGGATAAGTCATCTGAATAATGTTTACTAAACACGAATAGCATACCGAGCAACATCTTACCGTTGGCGTCATTTGAAAACTGATGAGAAACAAAACGGATGTCTTTAATAACATCCGTATCGAGCATATGAATAATTTTTCCCGCCTCGACCATGTTACGAGCGAGCCGGTCTGGATGCCAAGCAATAATTGCATCAAACTCTTTTTTCCTGATACGCCGGAGCATAGATAGAAACTCAGGACGATTACCGGGTTTCTTTGCCGACTTTTGCTCTGAAATTACAGCGACTATATTCAGCCCCAAGCGTTGGCCTAGCTCTCTACAATCTCGCTCCTGATCCTTAATTGACCTAATTTGCCGACCCTCATCTTCGGTCGACTTCCTAAGATACATCACATACTTAAGTGTTCTTAGATCAACTTCCTGCTCTTCATGCATGTTGCAATTTTAGCATTAGATTAGAGAATAATCCTCCCACCATTGTTGTCATCTATAGACTCTTCGTTAATCTTTGCTTGCGGACCGGCTATATCAATACTTTTTAGTACATTGATAAGTTCCACAATACTTCCTGCTTGGGTAGACTGCTTCTGAGAAACGGCACTCACGCTTAAACTCCCATGCTGCAAACACCAAGTGTTTTACAGCGCGTTAGTCCACTAAAAGCCCGTTTTTACCGAGTCGTTCTCGTATCTTACACCCTGGATGTGGATTGCTGCCCGTTTTTGACGCGGTCCGGTCCGCGATACAGCCATGCAGGGGGTGGAGTTGTTAATATGTATATCTAGTATAGCACTGCTATTTAGCGAGGGCCATGAACTCTTCGGGAGTGATGATTTTCACTCCAGACTTTCCTTGGTCAATGTATTCCAGAGCTTTCTTCTCTTTGCTACTTACATAAACAGGATCACAGTCAATCAGATAGTCTGTCTTACGAGTTACGTTATTACCGATCTGACCGCCGGCATCAACTATATACTGCTGTAGGTCGCTTTCCTTGTTGAACGATGAGAACGGCTGAAAAGTTGTTATGCAAAATAGCTTACCGGCAATATTGGCAATATCACTATCGCCGCTTCGAGTAATGAACTTCGAGTTCATACGCTGGCCGAACTGAGATGTACTTTTATATTCGTAGAATTCTGGTAAAAGGCCGACCCCATACTGCTCGTTTATTTTACTCAATAGCATCAACGTGAGGTTTGCGTCATCGAGGGCGCGATGCGTATTATGTACATTGATATTTAGCTCTCTGCACAAATACTCGAGTTTATAGCTGTCAGCCAAGATGGTCGCCTTTGCGATACCTAGGGTGTCGATAATACCGTTCTTTTTTGGTGTCATTCCAACAGACAATGCGCCGAACCATAAAAACTTGTTGTCGAACTGGGCTATGTTATGACCCACCAGATCATAGTCTCCGATAAAATCATAAAACTCCTGCAGTACTGTTCGCCTATCCGGTGCGCCACGCAAATCATCGGGGTTAATACCGGTTAGCTCTATTACGGCCGAACTCAGCTTACCTTTATAGTTTACGAGGGAATGGTAGCTATCGACACGCACACCATCCACCACCTTTATAGCTGCTATTTCAATAATCTTATGAAGTTCTGGATTGAAGCCGGAGGTTTCAATATCAAATACCACATAATTTCCAGCAGGAAGGGCGGATGGCCGCACGACGACAGACCTCGATTGCTGCCTCTTGACCTTTCTTGAAAACATAAAATCTAACACTGCGTATATCCTCTCGCTTTTATACTCCACCGGCATCCAATAAAAAGGACGACCCGCAGGTCGTCTAAAACCAGTATCAGCTTACGCCGAGTACTTTTACGCGAGTCGCCCATTTTTTGGCATAAACACGCAAAAAAGCGTTAATTGACACTGGTTTTAGACACTTTTGATTATATATTTTTTAGCTGATTAACGCCAGTAACAGATGTGATCTTCGAGGCGAGGGTCAGCATACGCAAAAAAACCGTTTAAAAAGCTGCGCCCAAAAATTCGGGATTTATACGGCGGAGTCCCCTTAACAGGGGCGGAAGGCGACCACCCCGCCTATTATTGATCACTAAGAGCTTTAATAATCAACACTATTTCTTTAGCTGTTGATAAGTCATGTTCGAAGGCCTTCTCGACAACCAATGACAACGTAGCAAGTAAGTGCGGGCTTGAAATAGCCCTAGGTTTAATGGCTGAAACTACATACTGAGTGAGGAATTGTCTCTGAGCGTAAGTTATAGGTTGCCTCCACAGCAAAATGAAAAAACCTATAACAACCGTGATAAGCGACTCTTCTGTAATATCTTTTCGAGTAGTTTCACTAACTACATCCGTAAACGGTGATTTCGACGCCCATTCTGCCTCCTCCGCAGCCTTAAGAAGAATATCCGGGCCAATAATCGTATGGCGATAATGGAACATTGCCAGCTGGATTACGGCTAGCTTATATTCATCCGCTGTAATCAGGTCGAGGTTCTGTAATTTTGTCAGAAGAGGCTGCGACCAAGTAGACTTTGCACCAAATTCAGATGCTGCGATCATCCTTAGGCGCTCATCATCACTTAAGAGTAGCCTGTCACTTTCAGACGCCAATAATGCCGTATCGACTGCAGTCTTGCTAAGCACCTCTTCCATTTCTTGCCGCTTTTTGGCATTTACCTTAAGAGCTTTTTTATTCGGAAGAACATCAGCATTGCTTTCTATCCAGTCAATAAGGGTTTGAACATATTCAATTTTCTTTTTCACTCGATCTGGAGTTATTTCATCTCTGACATAGCTAGTGCCTTTTTTACCAAAGGTAGCGTAACCATCGCGCTCACGATTTTTCTGCTTACTATGCAACTGTCGAAGATCATCCAGGACCGACTGACCAACGATTGGCTTTCCAAATTGCTTAACTAACTGTTGCGTGATTTGTAAATTTGTAACAGTAACAATAGCCGTGAGGTCAAGCACTAGCCTCGGCTTATTATCAAGCAAGCTTACGGCGCTATCATACTGTGATTGGTTTCCAGTAAAAGATATGATGCCGATATCAGGCTGTTCCATGATGCCATATATAGCATCCAATTCATCGTCACCCAATAAGCTCGCTAATACACCGACTGTAAATGGACCCTGTTTATACATTGATACAACTTGGTCAACATGCTTGTTACGCTCATCAATCGTTGACAGGAACTCCTTTACTCCCTCTTGCGGGTTGTCCATATTAAAGCTCATCCTCATCAAGCCCGGTGTATCAGGGAATAGTGTCGAAAAGTTATTCATACTCTCATGCAATGCATGTATATATTTACTTTTAATCTCTACTATCTTCCAGTCATTTTCATTATTGAACTCGAGGGTGTCGCCAACTTTTTTCCCAATCATCTTTTTTGCTATTGGCGAACCGATAGAATATTCACCTCTCGCCAAGTCCGCGTCACTTCGATCCTCAATAATGAAATGCTTTCTTTCGCCCTTAGAGTTCTCGATTATCGGTACTGTATCTACTGCCACGGTCTTTAGATTTAATATCTCATCCTCACTATCGTCTTGTGGGCGATGAGTCAGAAGCATTTGCACATAAGATAGGTGGGCGTCTGAATTAGAAAAGAACGTCCTGCGCGTTTCATAACCAATATCCAGCGTCCTTTTACGAGGCTTGTTTCGTTCAACATTCAGTAACGCAAGCTGTATGCTGTCTCGGGCATCAAGTTTAGAGAAGTCGGGCGCACTATCCAGGAATGTATCCACCTCTTCTTCCTTACCCATTCTATAATGTATAATCGCCAGCCGAAGGCGAATACTGACGTCCTCGGGATTGTCCTTGATATACGACTCGCAGACTTTTTGAGCCTTAGCCAACTCACCAATATCCTCATATATTGTTGACTCCATCTCTGTCAAATAGCGCGAAACGCCATATTCACTTTGGATAAGTCTACACAGTTTGAGAGCCTTATCGTGATATCCCGCCCTGTAATACGTGTTCAACAATTTACGGCTCATATCGCTCGCAATTCTTGGATTAATAAAACTCTCGTATATTTTTGAGGCTTCGGCGAATAAGCCCGCGCTATAAAGCTCGTCAGCGAGAATGGACTTTTCATCAAGAGGCGCGTCTTTAGCAATTTTCTTCTTTGCCTCGAGTAGATACTCGGCCGCACTCTCACTATCTCCCTGCTCAAGTTTTAACTTACCCGCTAAAGTAAGACTATATGAACTATTACTCTCCTTTGACTGTAGATCTTCAACAAGCTTCTCAGCATCAGTGTACATTTCAGTATCAATGTATGTTTGCAATAGAAAAAGAGTAGCTGCTCGCTTATACTCTTTCGGTTGACGTGTTTTAGTGAAATTCTCTAAAATTTCTATCGCCTTAGACTGTTGGCCGGCCTGGATAAGGCGCTCTGCAAGTGCAATTTTCATCTCAGGCATTTCGTCCTTTGTAGCCAAGTCTTCAAGTAACTCTATGGATTTATCTATCTGACCACCTTCGTAGTAGAGTTGTGCTAAATGCTTTTTGTAGTCAAGATTGTCAGGTTCATAATCAACTGATATTTGTGTATCAGAAATAGCACCAGACACATCGCCCGCCAGCCTTCTTGCCGCGCCTCTATTATAAAAGTGAATAGCGTTTGATTTACGGCCAGCATCGTCAGAATAACTTTTAATAACGTCATCAAATAATGAGATTGACCTTTGTATATCTTTCTTATCATCAACACTCAGCTGACCCATAAATCCATAGGTATTCGCTAGAGGCTGTATAAGAATTAGTGCCAGAGACGCTTTTATCTCCATATCGTTAGGATCGGCCTCGTACGCAACTTCAATCCACTCCCTAGTCTTTTCTATATCACCCTTGCGTTGACTGATAAACGACATAGCATGAGCAATCTCAGCATTATTATGAAGTTCTTTTGGCACAAGAGCTATCAGTTCATCAATACTCTTCGACTCTTTTAATGCTTGGATTTTAAAAGAATATGCACGTGCGCTTTTATCATTAATCTTCAGTGCCTGATCTGCATAATTTACAGCCTCTACCGTATTACCAAGTAAAAGATGCGCCATCGAAACGTTACATAACGCTTTGTCCTCATCCTTCCTGTGATACTGATATGCCTCCAAAAAAAGCTCTGCCGCAGTATTTGTATCATTCATCTGCAAGTACGCCGAACCCTTGTTTGTTAGTAGCCTGTACTTCTCATGATCTGAGTCCGAGTTCATAACTTTAGCATATATACTGGCTATGTAACTGAGTGCCTCTCCAGGTTTTCGTTCCTCTAGAAGCTGTTTCGTGTAATCAACCTGAGCAGATATATCATTATTACCACCTGAGAGCTGAGTAATATTGATTGTTTGGTTTACTATGCCACCGTTAGTAACATTGTTCATAGCCTGAATAGCGCCCGACTCCAGCTTCGCGTCACCAACAATCTTTATTGAGTCACCGCTACCAGAAGTTTGCTCAGTTACTGATTGAACATAGCCATACTTTTCGGCAACATGAATGAATTTCTTCGAACCCATCTTGCTAAGCATCCAGTCCCAGCCCATAACCGACACACCAAATTTACCCTCTTTTTTTCTTTTTTCAGAAAGTTTATTCGCATACTCCTGTATATCAGACCCTACACCACCTGACGTCGCCATATAAAAATGCGACAAAGCAGGTTCAAACTTTTCCGCCTTGGCAATTTCAGCATCAAGTTCGGCTTTTGTTATGGTTTTTTCTCCATAATTTGTCCGACCCTTACACTGAACTCCCTGTAGTCGACTCTCGCCTTTAGGCGTACCGAATACGTCCACCCCCTTTTGCGGATCACCCTGCCTACCGTTCTTCTGAGCAGTATCGTCATCCCAAATAGCAGACCACAGGTCTAAGCAAAGCTCTTCAAATTCCTGCCACCTTTTAGGCGCTGGATGATTTCTTGCCGTGAGGTCTATTGGTTTAGCCATATATACATTGTATTATAACCTTTTTACGCTGTTTCAAATAAACGCATCTTATAGCTATTCCGTCTAAAGAGTATAAGCTACCTCCGTCGTCACGCCACTCCGCAACTTGCCCATACTGCGCTGCGCATCATTCCACCCGGCAGCTATGCCCGCTAGTACATCCTCTAGCGGTCGTGTTTCAAATAACCTTAGCCAATCTCCACCACGAGAAATGATATAGTTACAGCCTACGGGCTGTTTTATTTTGCTAAATTACAGCGCAGCACCGCGTTTATTGACTTCTATCTGCATGCGCATATGCTCTTCCCATATCTCTTGCTCGTCTTCCCCGTTCGCACGCATAACATCCACCGCCGCAAGCATATCAACAGCATTATGAAACTCGTCTACGCGAAGATTATGACGTCGCTTAGCATTCTGATAAACGCGCGGCGCCTCCCTACCGTAGCGCTGACTAAACCTACTGTTTTGATCACGCAGTGCCCATTCAGTTCCTCTAACACGACGGTCTACAGCAAGATAATCTTTAATGATTGCCAGCGCTATTGTCCTTTGGCCTAGCTCTACCGCCAATGGTGTTTTTTCGTGATAAAGCTCAACTTCAATAAAGCCCTCCGCAAGCGCAAAGCGATCGTTTGTAGAAGATGGTTTCGGCAATTCAGACAATCCAGCCAGCGGTTCTTGTACCATCGGTTCTTTCATTTGAACGTACTATATCATTCCCATAATGTTTACACAATAGCGATATTGTGTTGCATATACACCTATTGTGTGTTATATTAGCCAACGTCTCCAAAAACACACAACAACGACGTTGTGTGATCTTGCTAGATAGGAGGAGACATGGTTGATACACCCACCGTTTCACAGCCGTCAACCCAAGCAGCATTCGATGCTTGTATGAGACGAGTCTACGACTGGCAACTCTGGGATCTCGCTCATCAGCTGAAACCCGAACACTGCCAGTTTACAGAGTCTGAAACCAGTAAAAGTCCCTTTCTGGACGTCAGAATCGAGCTCGAAGAGTGGAAGCTACGCTTCGGCTGCTTTACAAGCGGAGACGTCGTGGTTGCTGTCGGCTTGCGTCAGAATTACCATCCTGCACGCATCGACAACACCTACTACTTCTCAGGAAGCCAGCGCACCTGTCCACTCTGCAAACAGACAAGAACAGTCTACGTAAGAACGGACGTGTCCTATGATGCAAGCATTCAGAATCGTCTGCGATGCATTCGGTGCATGGATCTGCCCGATGATTTCGTCCCAGCTATCGCGCAGCCAACGGAGGACATGTAGCAATCAATAACCCCAAGGGGTCTTGTAACAACAAGATCCCTTTTAAATTGCCATCAAAAAAGCCCCGGCGGACTCGCAAGTCTTTTCGGGGCAATTTTGGCACCTGTTTGTTTGATTTTACTGTATCATCAAATACGCTTATGGTGCAAGCTAATTATTATTTGTCTTCAACTGGTTTTTTGCTAACGGTTAAGAAGCCGTTGCGTGGGTTTTCTTTGACCATTCGGTCTTCAGGTAAGTCACAAGGTTCACCCTTAGGGTTCTTTTCAACTTTGGCAAAAAAGTAGATAGTCTGTGGTTTGCCGCCACGAAGAGTGACTTCAGTCTTGTGCAGGTAGTAGGTGACGCCTTTAGAGTTAGTGTGTTGGTAAGCCATAAGTTCTTATACCTCCTTTAAAGCTTTACTTTGCTAGCGTACCGAGTCTAGTGATCCCTGTCAACAGTTAAATGTCTCTGTAGTGTCGTTTTAAGAGCAGGTTGAGAATACCCAGGCTGATCAACCGTACAATAATCATGATAATTAGGACAATACAAACAACCACCGACCAGCCGGCGAAATCGGGCGACCATAGCGGGCTGGCAAAGTTATGGCGATACAAGCTAGTACTCGGTAGCGAAACATTCTGGGCAGGGTCCGACGAGGGAGGATACTTGGCAAGTTCATCTGTAAAACACTGCACGTAAGCCTGCGACCATACCGTAAATTGGGGCCGACACACCGCATCGGCTTTCGCATGGATATTCCCTTGGGGATTGCTGTCGTTACTTGCTGCCTGAATAATCCTTTCAACATCACGCTTATACTGGCCTTCAAGGTAAAATTCGCCAGTATTGGCATTCATGTGTTCTGCTGAAAATCGTTGTAAGTCATACAACCTGCTTTGCATTGCCTCTTGGCCACCGGTTTGATCAGCAGCCAGTACCGCTGCTCGACGCTGCAACATACCAATGTTATTGAGCCGTAAAAACGTAGCCGATATAAAAGCGGCCAACACCAAGAGAACCAAAAGCTGCCAGGTCTTAACCCGGTTTAACCGCCAGATGGTTTTTCTTATTCGCCGTTTCTCTTCTGCCACAGGTTTCCCCACCTCTTCGTATTACTTATATTGTACCATGGGAGGTGATACAATAGCTTCATATGAATATCTATTTTTCTGGAATAGGTGGGGTTGGGATTGGGCCTTTGGCAGAGGTGGCGGCCGACGCCGGCTACCGCGTACAAGGCTCTGACCGTGAAGAAACGGCTATTATTCGACAATTGAAAGATCGTGATATCACCGTTCATATCGGCCAAGACGGCACCTTTTTACGCCAGTGCCACGAAAAGCGACCGATTGATTGGTTCGTATACACCTCTGCCCTGTCTGCCGACCACCCAGAACTTTTAGTAGCCCAAGAGCTCGGCATAAAAATTGCTAAACGCGGAGAGCTATTGAAGCATATTATTGCCGAAAAAAACCTAAAGTTCATTGCCGTTGCCGGCAGCCATGGTAAAACCACCACGACAGGCATCCTGATTTGGCTGTTTCAACAACTGCAAATTCCCGTTAGCTATTCTGTTGGCGCCACGCTTTCTTTTGGCGCCAGCGGTCGCTACGCTGCGAATAGCGAATACTTTGTGTATGAGTGCGACGAATACGACCGGAACTTTTTACAGTATTTCCCTGATGTATCACTGATTACATCCATCGAACACGACCACCCAGATACGTACCCCACTGAAATGGATTACATTGAAGCATTTCGGCAGTTTATAGGCCAGTCCAAGCACACTATTATGTGGCAGGCCGACAACACTATGATTGATGCCAGCGCCAACGATGGCTGGATTCTTTCACATCACGACCTTTTGCAATCAATTGCCCTACCCGGCAACCATAATCGTCGCAACGCCACACTCGTTGCTAAAGCAGCCGAATATTTGCAGTTAGCTGATCAGTCACAGGTGGTAAATGCTATCAATTCATTTCCTGGCACTGATCGTCGGTTTGAACGTTTGGCCGAGAATCTGTACACCGATTATGCCCACCATCCGTCAGAAATCGCTGCCTCTTTGCAACTTGCGCGCGAACTAAACGAACATGTCGTTGCCGTCTACCAGCCGCACCAAAACACGCGTCAGCACAAGATCATCGACCAATATACCGACTGTTTTGACCTCGCCGAAGAAATATACTGGTTACCCACCTATTTGAGTCGCGAAGATAGTTCGCTTGCAGTTTTGGAACCACAAGACTTTTTTGAACATGTAAACAACGAAGCTGTCCACCCCGCCGAAATGAACGACGAACTTTGGCAGAATATCCAAAAAGCCCGGCAAGCTGGAAAATTGGTGCTCTGCATGGGTGCTGGCACTATCGACGATTGGGTGCGCCGAGAGGCGGCATCGCTTTCACAAAGTGAGTCTTAAGGCCTTCGCCCACAAAACGTTCTTCGTACGTCGTGTAGACTTTATAATCATCTGAAAGTTCAGATTCGTGCAGGTCAAAGCTCAACTCTTGTAGTTGCCAACTCTCGGCCACCAATTGCTCCAAACTCCAGGTAAATAAATCGTGCGCATCGGTTTTAAAATAAAGTGCGCCGCCTTCACCAAGCAAATGTTGGTAGATTTTCAAAAAAGTTGGATGCGTCAATCGTCGTCCGCTGGAACGTTTTTTCGGAAAAGGATCAGGAAAGGTCACCCAAACTGCACTCAGCGAATGAGCAGGAATAAGCTCAGCCAGCTGATCAGCCCGAGCGCGCAGGAACCGCATATTGCTTAACCCTTTCTCTTCGGCAGCGTGAGCACCTTTTTGCAGTCGGTCGGCTTTCACATCAACCGCCACGTGATTAAGGCCAGGTGACTTTTCAGCCAGCGCCGTGCCGAACAACCCTGTACCGGCACCAACCTCCAGTACGTCAACTGCTACATTTTTTGGCCAATCTTCGGCTTCAAAACACAGCGGATTATTGGCAAACAGGGCAAACTTATATTTCTTGCGCTTTCTAGTAATAATAAATTCCTTGGGGTCAATCATCGTAGTCGCTCCAATTCACCATTTGGCTGCAAACGCCATAGTTTCGAAGGCGTGTCGTCGGCCACTTCGCCGCCGTCAACATAAAAATCAACTGTATCGCCAAAATAAGCATAGGCTTCCTGAATAGTTTTAGCAGGCAGCTCACCTTCAGGATTGGCGCTGGGCGCAATTAACGGACCGGTTTTTTCTAAAAGCTCTCGAAGCCGTTCGTCTGCCGGCAATCGGTACGCAATCGAAGCATTACCGCGTGTCAGCCATTCTGGGCCATGCGCGCTCGGCAAGATCACGCTGTTTTTGCCGGGCCATAGCTCACCGATGTGTGCAAGCATTGCTTCATCGTACTCATCGATCAGCTGGTCAAGCGACCCTATGAGCACGATTGGCGATTTTGTGGGTGTACGGCCTTTTACCGCATATACCCTCTCAACAGCCTCAGGATTGAGCGCTGCGGCAACCAGCCCGTACAACGTGTCGGTTCGAATCACACCGATACCGCCGGCTTTCAGCTGCTCTATCGCGATTTGCTTGCTTACTACTGTATTCATACTTCACATGGTATACTACCATACATGGACGCTATCTTGGAACGAATCAGTACGTACGGGGTGGGAATTCTTATTACTTTGCTTGTTACTGCAGTGGTTTACTACATTGGGTCGCTACTCGTCGATGCTATTGTGCGAAAAACCCTTCACACCACTCGCCGCAAGTGGCACGCCAAAGACGTTGAAAAACGTCAAAAAACCCTCTCGGCGCTGTTTCGGAATCTTTGGCGAACGCTTGTCATTGCTACGGCCGCACTATTTATCTTTCAATTACTCTTCCCCGATGTAAGCCTCGCACCGCTTTTTGCCAGCGCTGGTATCATTGGCGTTGCCCTAGGGTTTGGCGCCCAATCGCTGGTAAAAGATTTCATTTCCGGCATGTTTATTATTTCCGAAAATCAATACCGCGTCGGTGATGTGATCGATATCGACGGATTCAGCGGTACGGTGGAACGTATTGGCGCTCGTTCAACAGTCATTCGGGATGCCGACGGCAATGTTCACTATTTTCCCAACGGCATGGTGCAACACGTTATCAACAAAACCATGGACTACGGCATTGCCCGCTTTAGCCTCAGTCTGCCGCCAGCCAGCGACCTTGAGCAAATTATTGAAATTATCGATACTACAGGCAAAAAGCTGGCCGACGAAATGAAGTGGAAGAATAAAATCATCGAACCACCAGCGTTTACCTCAGTCACCGATTTCACCGCTAGCGCCGTCACCATCGCCATTGCTGGCAAAACCATGCCGTCCGACCAATGGGCTGTGGCCAGCGAAATGCGTCAACGCCTGCTTGCAGCGTTTGAAAAACATAAGATTGATCTTACAGCTGCTCCTGCGAAAAAATAGACACGCTTCGAGCACTAGAGCCGCTTGACCCTCCTGACTAAAAAACATCTGCAGCCCAAGAATAAAGAGACGTCGGGACTCTATTTTATTCTTGGCGCGAAGCCGTTTTTTAGTGGGAGAGGTCGAAAAGGCGAACAAGCAAAAGCATCGTGCTACTGCGACGGTGCGTCAATCGAAAGCGCCTTATCACTCATCACATCACCCCCAAACGCATCCACACTCGTCGCCTGCTGAGCCTGTTCGGTATAAAGTTTACGAAATTGCTCAAGCGATTCTTTGTCAATCGGGCCGCTGCTCGGAAAGCTATCAAATGAATCCGTTGAAACTACTTGATCTCGTACCGATTGATATCCCGGCCGACTCAGATCAAGCTGCGCTGCACCACTACTGTTATATAGCGCCATAGCCACGCCAACCAAAAATGCCGCGATTGCAATCGAGCCAATCATCATACCCAAAAAACGGTACTGCTGTAGCTTCGTTAAGCGAGACGGTTGATGATCTTCACTCATGAATCATTCTCCTCGAACTTCTTTGCAAACGCGTCAAACGCTACTTTGTAATTATTAATTGCTTTATGAAGCGCCACCACACTTGTGTGGACTCTTTTACGAAGTTCAGACGTTGCATTTACTTTGTCGTAAAACGAAACAGGCTGGTTTTGGCAATTAATTCGCAGTGTTTCCGACATAGACTGCTCGTAACTTTGATAGTTAGATCGAAATTCCGCCAGATGTTTTTCGTATGTTGTATAAATGTCTATAAGACTTTTGCCGTCCAACTGGTTAGAGGTAACTCGGCTATTAAACGGTACCATCAATTTGGTTGCAATCGACTCGTATATTCGCCCGCGGTTCACTCGAAGCAGCGCGTCGCTGGTGTGCAGCTGCGTCAGGCTTGCCTGCGCATCAATACAGTTCGCTTTGATTCGCTCGATATGCGCCTCGGTCATGGTAGTACTTTGCGCCATCACCTGCCACAAACTAGCGCCCGATAGAACGACGCTAAAAATGGCAGCAAGGATAATAATTCGCTTCACTTCCTTTATTATCCCTAGTCTAGCCTATTTGGTCAAATGTAACACGTTGTTGGTTTGTACCACCAACCCATCGCGCAGTAAACCATCGAGCGCCAGCGTAAACCTATCATCAAAATCCACCGATTTTTGCAAGGCCTCTTGCTTCATAGCCTCCTTGGTCAAGACTCGCACAATTTGCCCGCGAATCTCGCGTACACTACCTTTCAGCGCCGATTGTTTTGTATAATGCCGGCTTTGCTGCAGTCGCCCAGCGCCTTGTTTTTTCAACCAGCTACCATAATCCATCAGCGCCCAATAAAATTCCCGCGGGTTTTCGTGGTCGATCGTTGCTGCCACTATTTCTCGCAGCTGTTTATCGTCCACCTTGTCGCCTTCCGGGAAAAAATGGTGGAAATAGACCGTGCGCACATTTGTTTCAATAAAAATCGCTGGCTGATTAAACGCATAAGCCCGAATCGCGCCAGCCGTATTCGGTCCCACGCCAGGCAGCTTCTGCAGCCCCTCCTCACTTTCCGGAAACTCGCCAGCAAACTCTGCGATAATCATCTTGGCCGCATCGTGCAAATATTTTGCCCGGCGGTTATAGCCCAAACCATTCCATAATTTCAACACATCAGCAAGCGACGCCTGCGCGAGTGTTTGTACATTTGGGAACGCAGCGATAAAGGCCTCAAACTTTGGAATCACCCTATCTACCTGCGTTTGCTGCAACATCAGCTCGCTCACCAATACATAATACGGCCGCGTGTCACGGCGCCATGGCATATCGCGGTAGAATTCGCTGGCTTTTTGTCGAATCAATTCTTGAAACTCATCGTTCACTTCAACTAGTATAACGAATCAGATAGCCTGATGAAACTTTTTAGCAAACTGCACTATACTAGACTATTCTAGGTCCATAATATTTCAGATCCCCCGTGACCTCATCTAATCTATTTGGAAAGTCCACCGGTTGGAATGTATCTCTCTTCTCTTCACTCGATGCATCTACTTCTAGCAAATTAAGTTCTCTGCTTCCAAATTCATCATATTTCATAGAAAAAGTAATGCCATTTTGGGCATATTCAAATTCGTGGCGCTTTTTCTCAAGATGAAGTATCGATGAGTCCAGGAGCTCTTGGTATTTTTCTTCGGTAATTTTCTCTTTTCCCGATGTTCTTTTGCCATCTTTTGTAATTTTTGATATTAGTAAAATCTGAACCTCGCCGTTGTCGAACTTTTTGTAAGCGACCTTCTTTTCGTTATTGTCACCAATTTCCAACCAGTCAACAATAAGGTCAAACGACGTTGCGCTATTTTCTTCTAGAAAACGAGGATCAATAGGCTCCGTGACAAATTTTCTCGCATTATCATCAAGCATTTCTCTTTTTTCAGGAGTATGTTTAAGAATTTCTGACATAGTATCAATTATAGCTCTACCGGCAAGAATGCTATACTAAAATCATGACCACATACACTCTCGCCGGCGGATGCTTCTGGTGCTTGGACGCTGTCTATCGGCGTCTGCGTGGTGTCATCAGCGTGGACAGTGGCTACTGCGGTGGCGAAGGCCCGGCTACATATGCCCGGGTTTCTACCGGCGAAACTGGCTACGCCGAATCTGTCCAAGTTACTTTCGACGAATCCATCATCCCCGCTGAGACCATCCTCGATATCTTCTTCCTCATTCACAACCCCACCACCCCGGGCCGCCAAGGCAACGACATTGGTCCGCAGTACCGTTCAGTCATGTTTTATGCCGACGATTCGCAAAAAGCAGCTTTTGAAGCGGCACTTGAACATGCAAAGCAATACTGGGACGATCCCATCGTCACCGAAATCACCCCGCTCAAAAACTTCATCTCCGGCGAAGAAGAGCACCAGGATTACTTCACCAACCACCCAGAAAATCCGTACTGCTCTATCGTCATCGAGCCCAAAATCGTCAAAGCCCGGCAGGCTTACACCAAATGGTTCAAGGAGGACTAGATGCAGCTAAACAAATACGACCACGCATGTTTTACGCTCGAAAAAGATGGCCAGTTACTGGTTGTTGATCCAGGTGAATGGAGTAGCGATTTTATTTCACCCAGCAACGTGACTGCCATCGTAATTACCCACGATCACGGCGATCATTTCGACCACGAACAAATCGCAGCGATTATCGACGAGAATCCCGAAGCTATCATTATCGGCCCCGAAACCGTTACATCTAAAATAGAGGTTTTTCAGACCAAAACCGTACGGGCTGGTGACAACCTTGAAGTTGGACCGTTTCGATTGGCATGCTTCGGCGGCACACACGCCGCTATCCACCCATCGATTCCATCTACAGCCAATCTGGGCGTGCTGATCAACGACCTGCTCTACTATCCGGGCGATTCACTCGTTCTGCCCGGCCAGCCTGTCGATACGCTGGCGCTGCCCGTCGCCGCACCATGGCTCAAAATCAGCGAAGCAATGGATTTCTTGACACAGATTCACCCGCGCTTGGCGTTTCCCACCCACGACGCTATACTTTCAAATATTGGCAAAGAACTGGTCGATGGCCGTTTGAACGCTACGGCTAGTGAAATTGGCAGCACGTACCAACGTCTCACAGAAACTATCATAATATAAAAGAACCGCCTCTAGGGCGGTCCTTTTTCGCTTTCAGATCACTTGGCTTTGCTTTGTGCTCGTTTGGCTTTTTTGGCTTCTTTATCGATCATGTCTTTGGCTTCATTAGCCATTTCTTGAGCCTGTTCGGCTTTTTCGTTCATGTATTTCTTGGCTTGTTCAACCTTTTTCTTCAGGTCTTTACGGTTTTCTTTACCGCTTTTTGGTGCCAGCAACATACCAGCAGCAACACCAAGACCGGCTACAACAGCAAGTTTTGCAAGTTTACTCATTCTATTTTTCTCCTTTTTGTTTAGGTCGTAAATTATTTACGAAGCGTATTAACAATTGTGCCAATTAATTTTGCAGGCGCCAACCAGTCGCTAGCAGCTGCGATGTTTTGCATGGTCGTGTCCACATTGTCCATAATCCGGCGAACTTTCACCAGCAAGGCAATGAACGACACAAGCAGTGCAATAATAACCACCGAAAGTATGATAACGATGATAGTGAGGAGGGTAACTTGTAGTTCCATTTCTTCTCCTTTTTTGTTTTTATTGTTTTTGTATTGGCCTTTACCAATGTTTTGTATACTAGCATGTTTTTGACAAAAAAGCAATAGCTTTATGAAATATATAGAAAATTAACAGAGGTAATTTTAGCTATCTGATTTGGCAGATTTGCGGCCACGCTGCCATGGCCAACGGCCTTCGATTTCCATCTCGAATTCGATGCCGAGGAATGATCGCACCAGCACAATGATAGCAAGTATAATAACGCTGTCGAAATTCAAATCGCCCGCCACCGAACGGATAATATCACCAGCCACGAGGAACTCCAGCCCAATTAAAATGCTACGCGCCAGGTTTTGGCGATAAATTTTATAGGTATTGTGCAGGTTTTTCTGCCTTAGAGCCGTCACGGCAATCGACGCCGTAGAAAGAATAGCCCCTAGTAAAATTACGACCACTCCGGCGGCATCTAAAAACTGGCCGGCAATCTGTGCAAATGTTTGAAAATCAAATCCTACTGGCATTACCGCTATGATCGCATAGCGGTAATGCTTTCGTCAAGCCTATTGATCGTGGCGTGCGCCTAGCAAAGCCGCTAATCCAAAATGCAACTTTTGCTGATATTGCGCATCCTCGAGGGCATGGTGTGTAAATTCTTCGTCGGGCACAATTTCCTGAGGAAGCCGGCTCTTGACACTTTTAGACCAATCCCATGTTCGATCATAGGCCACCATCAGCGATTTGATATCAAATGGCGCTACGCCGTAGGGATTCTTCAGTCCAGCCCGTGCAAAATACAGATCAGTGTGAGCCCAGTCAAACCCTGCATTAAACGCCGTAAACACAGCCTTTGTGCCCATAGCACGGCCAACATTCTCTCGCGTCCATTCGTAGAACTCACCCATTACCTCTGTAAAGGGCCGTGCTTCGTCGAGCAAACGTTCTCGTTCGAGACCATGAGCCTCACAGAAGCGACGGTTTGAGGTAATAAACTCCTCGGACGCGGGACGGATTTCGCTGTAGTATGATTCGCCATTAACGCTTTGGGCGCCGATAGAAAGCATCGACCCATACCCGGCAATACCATCGGCTTCGACGTCAATATCTATATATGTCTGAGGTGCAGCGGCCACGATTTCACGCCCAGCATCCCACAATTGTTCTTTTCTGCTATTTTTTTCCATAGCAAACTACTCCTATTACTTTAAAAATTATAAGAGTCGACTCTATTTGATTGAGGGTGGCAACCACGAAGATTACCAAAGTATTCCTATTATATAGATACGGGGCTAAAAGTCAAATTTACCGAGCGGTCAGTCGTTGATATTCTTTCATTGTATTCACAAAACCACCAGTAAACTTTTCGCGGCTAGTAGCCATGAGCTGCTGAATTTCTTCGAGAGCCATAGGGATTATCTCCTCGACTTCGTCGTTCGGCTGAAACTGCCATGAATCGTCTGCCACGCACACGAATAGTCCAAACATATGCTGCATGGTTTCGGTTTCGTCGGAATAGAAAATGGACAGTTTTTCCAGCGGCTGCGTAATGCCCAACTCTTCTGCCGCCTCGCGTGCAGCGCCTTGTTCGTAGGTTTCACCCTGTGAAATGTGACCACCTACAGAATGATCGTATAATCCACCGCTTTTCTTGTGTACCTGCACATATAGCCGGCCTTGTTTATCAAAAACATACACGGCCGCCACGCGGTGTAGTTCACCCGTAGCATGAGCTTTCTTTTTGTCGGTCACGCCAACAACAATGTCTTGCTTGTCGACAAGATCAAAAAGTTCCATAGTTTTCTCCAATCAATTAGTGTAGTTCGAGTTCTTTGAGCTGTTCGGGCTCGACGTCGCTTGGTGAGTTCATCATGAGGTCCATACCAGAGCCGTTTTTTGGGAACGCCACCACTTCGCGCACGTTCGCTTCGCCTACCAGTTCCATCAGGATTCTATCGACGCCAAAGGCACAACCAGCGTGTGGCGGTGCGCCGTATTTGAAGGCGTTGATCATGGCGCCGAATTTACCGTCCACGTAGTCTTGGTCGTAGCCAAGCGCCGCAAATACCCCGTACATCACCTCTGGGTTGTGGTTTCGCACCGCGCCAGAACAGATTTCGTAGCCGTTCATGACCATGTCGTATTGGTCAGCGACGATAGATAATTTGTCCTCACTCGCCAGCGCTTCGACCCCGCCTTTTGGCATAGAGAATGGGTTGTGGCCGAAGTCGAGCTTGTTTGCTTTGTCGTCCCATTCGTAAAACGGAAAGTCAACGATCCAGGCCAGCGCAATAACATTCGGGTCTTTCAAGTGGAAATGGTCGGCAAATTCACTGCGCAACCGGCCAAGAACTTTATTGGCGACTTCGCGTTTATCAACACCAAAGAAGATGGTATCGCCGTCTTTAGCATTCATTTTTTCTTTGATCACCGCCAGCTCATCACTAGAGAGGAATTTGGCGATTGGCGATTTGGCCTCGCCGTCTTGGTATGAAATATACGCCAGGCCGCCAGCACCTTCGCTTTTGGCGATGTCGGTAAAGCCGTCAATTTGCGAACGACTGAGGCTTGCGCCGCCTTCCACGCAGATTGCTTTCACAACCCCGCCATTTGCCAGAGCGTTTTTGAACACACCAAATTCAGTGTTTGCCAGTACATCAGAAAGGTCGATCAATTCCATACCAAACCGCAGATCGGGCTTGTCGCTGCCGTATTTTTCCATGGCCTCGGCGTATGGAATACGTGGAATATCGTCGCTCAGTAGTTTTTTACCTGCAAAATCGGTCGCAAGCTTTTTGATAAGCGGTTCGGTCAGGCTGCGAACCTCTTCACCGTCCTTGGCAAAGGCCATTTCGAGGTCGAGCTGGTAAAACTCACCGTAAAGCCTGTCGGCACGTGGGTCTTCGTCGCGGAAACACGCCGCTAGTTGGTAGTAGCGTGGTACGCCGCCAACCATCAGTAGTTGCTTGAACTGCTGCGGAGCTTGTGGCAAGGCGTAGAATTTACCGGGTTGCAAACGCGAAGGAATCAAAAAGTCGCGGGCGCCTTCGGGGCTGGAGTTGGCGAGAATCGGGGTGGTCACTTCGGTAAAATCGTTGGCATCCATGTATGCGCGCATGATTTTGTACATTTCGGCACGTTTTTTCAGCATGGTTTGCATTTTGCTTCGACGGAGGTCGAGATAGCGGTATTTGAGGCGGTTTTCTTCACCCGCCTGCGGGCCGTCTTCGCTGATAGGAATCGGCAGTGGTTCTGATCGGTTAAGCAGTTCGATCGACTGCACGACAACTTCGACACTACCGGTCAACATCTTAGGGTTTTTCAGGCCTTCTTCGCGCTCTTTTACCCGGCCAGTCACTGAAATCACAAATTCATCGCGCAAGTGTTCGGTTAATTGGAACGCCTCTTTCGCCTCTGGTTGCACGACTAATTGCACCAAACCAGTGTGGTCGCGCAGGTCGATAAAAATCAGCCCACCGTGATCGCGGCGCGTATCGACCCAGCCGCTCAGGGTGATGATTTCGCCTTGTTTTTCTACTGCATCTTTTGCTAGTGTTCGCATAAAGTTCCTTAAGGATTAGACTGTTGATTGTGGCTGATGAGGGTCGACCGCAAAAAGCTCGCCAGCTTTTAGCCGACCCGTTGATTGCTATCGTTATCAACTCGCCATGTCATATTGAGTATATAGTACCATTTTTTACACATTTTTAACAGATATAGCGAAAAACAGACCACCGAGAGTCCGTTTTTCTGTATTTAAGAAAGTGGTCTACTGCGCTACTGCATGACGCAAGTTACCCTGCGTGTGATCGTAGTAAAAGACCTTCGGTACACCACCATGGTTGATAAGTGCAGGATCATGCCCTACCTGGTGGTTAACTCGGCCAGCCGGCCCCCCACCATAACCATCGAAGTTTTCTACCTGCCAACCATTCGTAGCATCAGACCAGTAGTGGCGTAGCCCACCCCACTGAGAATCGTACGCAAAGACCTGCAAGCTACCACCGATTGATGCGGCCGTGGTCATCGCCCCAAAGTTACCAACGTTTCCTAATGCCGAACCTGCATCACCGTCGAGTGTTTCGCAACTCCAACCCTGCGTCGTACTCGACCATGCATGACGCAAGTTACCGTTTGTAACATCGTAATAAAATACGTGCATGAAACCGTCATGAATAGTAACTGTTGGATTCGTTCCGACATAGGCATTCAACCCGCAAATAGATCCTGCATCACCATCGAGGTTTTCGAACTGCCAACCCGAAGCTGTGGTGCGAGCGTGACGTAAGTTTTTGTTCGTTTCGTCATAGTAAAATGCATGAAGCTGACCACCATAGGAAACGATCGCTGGATCGAGCCCAACATCGGCACTATACCCTGAAATGGAGCCGGCATCGCCGTCGAGAGTCTCGAATTGCCACCCCTGACCAGAGCCCGTCCATGCATGACGCAAATTTTTGTTGGTTTGATCATAATACAAAACCTGCATCGTACCATCGCTATGAACAGTTGCCGCAGGCGTCTTGCCGGTATCGGCATTGTGATGGCCAACCGAGCCGGCGTCGCCGTCCAGGTTTTCGAAACTCCAATTTGTTCCGTTGCCACTCCAGGCATGACGAAGGTTACCGCTCGTTGCGGAATAATAGAAAAGTTGAAGACTGTTACTGTACACCGTGGCTGCTGGTGTTCGCCCTACATCGGCATTGTGCCCGGAGAGCGATCCGGGATCACCATCGAGTGTTGTAAATTGCCAACTTGGCGCTGTTCGCCCCTGACGCAAATTGCCATTAGTTTGATCGTAGCTAAATACGTACATCTGATTGTTAAAAGTGAGCGCTGCTGGCTGCAGACCAGTATTGGCGTTGTGGCCACTTACCGAACCAGAGTCGCCGTCGAGAACAGTGAAGCTCCATGGAATATTACTTGTTTCCTGCGGACGAGATTGATCATAAATATGAACAAAATTGCTTGGCCAGTCTGACTGCCCAGCATAATAGACACGGCGCGAGGTGCTACCACCCCAGGCGTCGGCGGTTACCTCAATTGAGTTAGCTGTTACATTTTCTACATAGCCTACATGCCCATCTGAATTACCGTTATATGTGTTCCATTGTGCAATTGATCCAACTGTTGGCGTCTGGTTAACAGCATAACCTTTGCTTTGAGCAGACGTATCCCAATGGGTAGCATCTGCAATAAACCCTGGGTACGCTGCTCCATTCTGCGCTAGACGATAGGCAGCATAGTTCGTACAGTTATGTCCATTTGAATCGACAGTATACCCCCAGGTTGGCTGGCCACTATAACCCGTAGACGAGACGCAACTATAGCTATTCACCGCATCATAACAGAGCGTTGTCGCTGCTTGAGCTATTGTCGAATAAAGACCAATCGAAGTAACCAACATCGCCATTACTGTCGTTGCGATGCCTGTTTTGAACATTGTTTTCATTCACCCTCCCTTTTTTCTTAGACTAGCCTGAAAAATAGCTATTTATAGTAATTGTAGCATAAGCGATTAGATATTTTCGTGTTCTTGGGGCGAATTGTTACTGCGAGGGTTTCGCTCGGCGACTGCCCGTAAATCTTCGTGGGTGTCGAATTCGTCGACGATTTTGCGACCGAGCAGTGCTTCGAGGGTATCTTCGAGGCTCACCAGCCCAACCGTTTCGCGGTATTTATTCACCACAATAAAAAGATGATGACGCGTGCGCAGAAAGGCCGCCAATGCTTGCGGTAGCTGGTGGTCTTCGCGGATATAAAATACTTTTGGATTCATAGCCTTTTCGGCGGTGAGTGAGCGTTTTTTATCGAGTGTCAGTAAATCTTGAATGTAGAGCATTCCCACGACATGGTCAATATCGCCGTTGACCACCGGAAAGCGGCTGTGGCCGGTTTTGTGCAGATCGTCAAGCACCAGGGGTCCAAGTAGTTCACTGTGATTAATACTGTCGATCATGCTGCGCGGCGTCATAATTTCACTCACTTTTTTATTTTCAAAACGAAGGCTTTGATTGATAATCTTTTTCTCGTCGCTCGAAAGCAGCCCGCCCGATTCTGCCACCAACTGTTCAAGTTCGTCACGTGAATCGAGTCGTAGGTCTGATTTTTCGGGCGTCACACTGCGAAACAGTGTAAACAACCATGGAGCCCTCTCGGCAAACCGTAGTATATATTCCTCATACTGTTCGTACATTTTCTGCACCTGGCGCTGCCATAGAGGAACGCGTGCCAAGGCTCCGTATTCGAGAGCCACCAAAGCTGCAATGATAATACCCAACAGCCATCCAAATGTCACAACAGAGATTGATGTGAACACAACAACAAACAGTGCTTCAAATACTCGCTGCAATGACACAATATCGGCATACAACTCTCGACGGCGTAATTGTGCTTCAGCATGCTTGTCGCCATTTTGTTTGCGCCGTTTGAGTTCGAAACCACTCATATCGGTTGAGACGGGCTGCACACCCGCAATAGCCACTAGCAACGCCAGCACAATCAGACAAAGTAGTATCATCCCTATCATTAGTTCTATTGTACCGTAAACGGTTTTGAACTACACTAGTATGTAGTAAAAAGGAGTTTTGATGAGCAAAAAAGTTTGGATTATTTTCGCCAGTGTCTGTGTATTGCTGCTTGCCGGCCTAGTCGCATTATCGCTAAGCAACCGTATCGATGTAAGCAAGGTTGATGTTAATACTATTCAGCCAGCTTCGGAGCAATCAGGAGGTATTGCCGACCATGTATTTGGCAACGCCGACAGTCCTGTTATTTTAATTGAATATGGCGATTTTCAATGTCCTGGCTGTAGTAGCGTTTTCCCTACTGTAGAAAAAATTACCAAAAAATACGAAAAGCAATTGGGTTTTGTTTTCCGAAACTTCCCTCTTACCTCAATTCATCCGAATGCAAAGGTAGCGGCAGCCGCAGCAGAATCAGCTGGCAAACAAGGCAAGTTTTGGGAGATGTATCGTCAGCTGTACGAAACACAGGGAAGCTGGGAATCACTGGGCACAAACGAGCGAACTGACTTTTTTGTAAGCCTTGCAGAAGATTTACAACTGGACACAGCAGCCTTCACCACCAGTCTTTCCGACAGCACGATCAACCAAAAGATCAACTTCGATATTGCAGTAGGTAAAAAAGCCGGCGTCGATGCAACTCCAACCTTCTTCCTTAACGGTGAGCGAATTGATCAAACGATTTGGCAAGACGAAGCTGCCTTTGAAGCTAAAATTGTTGCAGCCCTAGAAGCCGCGAGTATTGAACTACCGGAAGAAACAAAATAACAAATATTCGTGCATACTAAAACTCACCTCCGGTGCCTTGGAGGTGAGTTGTTTTTGAGATGGACTCTCGGGGGTAGACCGAAGTCCGGGTTAGTGTGCGATATACAGTTGCCATTCGGCAGGCACCACATCCACTGCAATCTTTTTGCGCCGTGATGACACAAATTCGACAGCTATTGGCATGTGAGGTTTGTACTCCTTGTACTAATACAGCCCTGCGTATTCGACCTTTAAGTTATGAGCGTGAACGCGTGGGCACAGACAGAATAGTAACAAACAGAATGTGCATACGTCAAGAATATTGCCTTTTTGAAGGCGCTTATGTATTAATAATACAAAAGCCTATCTGTTAGTTCAAGTCGTTTTATGTAGCAAAATATACAACTATTCTAGAAAATGCCGCGTTTTCGCACAATCACAAAAACTATAAGCACAATAATAACTGTCACCCCAAGAATTGCTGCATACGCCCAGGCCTCGTCTTGAAATGGCAGCGAAATATTCATGCCGTACATGCCATAAAACACGTTAGGTAGCGCAATCAAAAGCGTTAAGACGGTCAATGTTTTAATACGACGGTTTAAAACATTATTAGCGATTGTGCTATAGGCGTTGCGAATACTAGTGATGCGCTGCGTATGACTATTGATCGATACAAGCAATTGACGGATATAAAGCAAAATATCTTCTACTGCCTCGATATCTTCTGTGGAGCGAAACATGGTTTGTAGTCGTTCGGCCACCACCTGCATACCATCTAAATTCATCCGATATTCATACAAATTACCTTCAATCGTCACAAATCGAATAAAGTCGGCATTGGTAACTTCATGCGTGCGCAGGCGCTGACCAATATCTTGAATGTAATTGGCAGTTTGTTGCATCATTTCTTTATATTCGCTTACGACTGTGGCGAATGTCTCGAGCATAATTCGCACCGTGTCATTAGAATGAAGGTCATTCCCAGGGTTCTCTAAACGCTGATCACTCAATTGAGCCGCCGAGAGATTAGCAAACATCTTGTTTTTTACCACCAACAGCACCGGCGAAGTCACCACTTTCCCACTCTTACCTTTTCGCACCATGCGCACAAACACATAGATTGCTCCGTCACGAGATTCTACGCGCGGGAGCTCGGCTTCGTCGAGTACGTCGCTGAGTACGTTAACATCAAGGGCATAGTGCTGCGCCAACTGTTTTAAGTCGCTCGGCACGACACTATCGCCATGAATCCAGACGTTATCTTCAGGTGGCCGCTGCACCTTCAAAAACGCCTCGCCGCTACTCCTCCTCGCATAATATTTCAGCATACATAAGCAGTATAGCGCGTTTTATGCGTGCTGACTACAGTTCGCCGGGCGTTTCGGTAGCACGTGCGGCACGGAGTGGGCGTTCTTTGAGTGCAAAGGTGAGAGCCAACGCTATCGCCATTGAGCCGGCCGAGATGATAAAGATAGTGCGGATACTTTCGGTAAAAGCGTTAATCACTTGCTTGGCGTAGGCATTTTGTTTGGCAGCAAAGTCTTGGCGGGCTTGTTCTTTAGCCTGCTCGGGCAGCTGCATTTCGGCGAGTAAGGCTTCGAAACCTTCACTGATTTTTGCCTTCGTATCTGGCATATTAAGACTCACTAGGGTATCAGTACTGACAGCCCCCTCGCCCAACAACTGGCTGGCCGCCGGCGATTGGCGAAGTGTCTGAATATATGGGTCGTTGTTCATGTCGCCAATCGACGATGTAATGCCAATGGTCAGCATGCTACCAAGCACTGCCACACCGATAGTCGAACCAAGGCCACGGAATAATTGCGTAGAACTGGTCGCCATGCCCAGGTGTTCTTGGTCGAATTCGTTTTGCACGGCGATGTTCATGATTGGCATTCCTACTCCGATACCGGCACCGACAAACACCATAATGATTGCTTCGTAAATATACGGTGTATCCGGCGTGAGTGTTGCCAGCATGGCAATTGCGACCGCACCTATGGCGAAGCCACCAACCATGAACCGCTTGTATGTGCCGAATTTTGATACCAAGTTCCCCACCACAATACTGCTTACCACCAAACCAGTAATCATTGGCAGCAGCATGAGGCCGGACTCAACCGGACTCGCGCCGTAAACTTGCTGGTTGAACTGCGTCAGGTACAGGATTGAGCCAAGCATGGCCGCACCTACCGATAGCGCTACTCCAATAAGTAGGAGATAGTTGCGGTTTTTGAAGAATTCCAGTTGCAGAATTGGTTCTTTGGAACGTTTTTCGACGTAAATGAACCCAGCAACAGCCGCCGCGAAAATAGCCGCCAAGATAGCGCGCAGCGCTGCTAAACTCATACCAGTGCTTTCTAGCACGCCAGCAAAGATGTTCTCGGTGTTGTCGACTGCGAAAATCAGAGTCGTGAGTGCTATAGTCAGCAAACTAGCACCCAAGTAGTCGATACGAGGCTTTTTGGCGTGCTTGAGTGGCGGACAAAAGATAGCGATGATAGCAAAGGCGATAATTGCCACGGGGATATTAATATAGAATGTCCAGCGCCAATCGGTAGTCAAACCCAAGATTATGTGCGATTCAGTCAGGAATCCGCCCAGCAGTGGCCCAATCACCGAAGCGATCCCAAAGACCGCCCCAATCATTCCCTGCCACTTGCCGCGTTCGCGCGCTGCAAACAGGTCGCCAACGATCGTAAAGGCATTGGCCGTAATAATACCACCACCGATACCCTGTAGTGCACGGAACCAAATCAGCTGGTTGATATCAGCGCTGAGACCGCTAAGGAGTGAGCCTAGGCCAAAGATTGCCACACCGATCAACAAAATCATGCGGCGGCCAAATAGGTCGGAAAGCTTACCGGCGATCGGCGTGGTGACTGTAGTGGTGATGAGATATGCGGTTACCACCCAGGCTAGCGACGAAAACGCGTCGAATTCTTCGACGATTCGGCCCAGTGCCGTGGAAATGATAGTTTGGTCGAGCGCCACTAAAAATAGGCTGGCCATGACCGAAAGCATAATGATCAGCTTGCTGCGCAAGCTTAAGTGGTGATGCATACGTACTCCTCTTTTAGGTATCTTTTCTCAGAGCCTGAAAATCTGCGATCTGCTGGGTAAGGTGCTGCATGATTGATTCCAGCGCCTCTTCTTTCAGCAAGCCGACAAATCCACCACGACATGAACCGATCACGTATAAACGGTCGCCGGCTTCAATGCCCAATTCTTCGCGGGCATCTGCTGGGATCACTATTTGGCCTTTGGTGCCAACTGTGGCAGTACCATAGAGTTTTTTGTCGTGGAGTGACTCTTTGTTCATAAAGAGGATTGTATCATAAGTATGAAAAGTATGTCAAGTATGAAAACTAACCTCTACACGAGGCTAGTTTTCATCTTATATTTGTTTTGTATTTATTCTTCGCCTGCTACAGGCATTTCACCTATTTCAACAGAGTAACTGCTTTCGTACCCTGCCCAAGTAGCAACGGTGACAAACGCATGCGTTTGGCCTTCAAACCCAGTGAACGGCATTGCTACGGTACGTGATTCGCCTGGCTGCAAAGCTTCGAGACGAATATCCCCGCTGCCCACGCGAGTATAGACAGCTTGCGGCACAATCGTGCTGTTGTTGCGTAGTGTTCCTACCACAGCACTACTGCTCGACTCGGTCACAGTAAAACTAACCGGCTCCATGCAGTTGAGCATTGGCGAAACAGTAACTGGCTCATACGTATCAACGTTGACCACTGTTTCCATTAACAAGTTATTGCCACTGTAACTATAGTAATAGTTAGCGGTGTCGCCTGGTTCAATTGTGCCACCTTCAAAGTTTGGTTCGTCTTCGTTAAAAGTGACATCTGGCGTGATTGTCGTGTTTGTTTTATTGGTAACTTTAGCAGTGAGCGTGTGCGTGCTGCAATCCAGTTCGGTATCAACATCAACAGCAGTCGCACTTTGCTGCAAAAGCTTCACCGAAATTTGCGGCTCCTTCACCTCTTCGAGGCTCAGGGCACCCGCCGAATACGCAAAAGGACTCGCCAGTGTACCTATGGCTACCGCCAGGCCTGCGAGTCCCATCGTTGCTATTTTGTGCGATCTTTTCATACTTCAACCCCCTTACGCTTCGCGAACGTGTGTTCTTGTTAGTATTTGGTGGTTGGTGCGCTAGCAACACCTTGTTTTATTGTACGCCCATGAACTATGCGTGACACGAGCAACTAGGGTGGGAAATTGCGTATATTACATCATTAATTGCAAGTTCAGCAAATACTCCGCGAGGCAAAATATAAAAGAAGCCGCCCTTTCAGGCAGCTCCTTCAAAAACGAAGCTAAAGATTAGCTGTTGCCGACAAAGTAGTTGACAATGATAATGATGACGTTGTTGTCACCAATAATATTGCCGATGTCGACACTAATCCCGCCGCCGCCATAACCATTGCTGGTGTTACCTGGGGTTGCGTTGGCGACGCCAGCTGTACCAGCAAAAACGCTGATTGCGGCTACCATTAACCCCATAGCTAGCATGGCTGGCTTGGCTTTTGTTTTTTGCTGTGATAACAATCGGGTGTCTTTTCGCGTAATGCGCATTTTCTTCTCCCTTATATTATGGTTGATATCACATCTTCCATAATATCAACTTAATTCTTATGGCGTCAAAGTACGTATACTGTTACGTTGTGTATATTACGGTACTAGACAGTGTATTGTCTCTTTAATTCGACCGTTGTTTGTATGACACCGCCAACGAATAGCAAGAACGCATAAGCGGCAAAGTTTTGCGCTGCCACCCAGTTGGCCGTAATCACCCCCACCGGCACCATGGCAAGTGCGGCGTAGGCCAGCCAATACGCGATACGCGCCGGCAGATGCCGTATGATCGCAACAATCACAAAAATAAGAATAATAATGGAACCTATCCACTGCACCTGCGCCAAGAAGCCCAAGGCAGCCATACCAGCGATAAATATCCAAAACATACCGTAGCGTTTGAACCGCGATTCCTGAGATTTAAGCGGCGCGTTTTTCACTTTCTTCATTGTGGTACCTCGTATAGTATTAATTTGTCATTCTCGTAAAGCACTGGAAGTTCTTGCAAAAAGCCGTATTCTTCCCAATCTTGTTCTTTAGCAAGTACAACATGAGAAATGCTGAGATCTTGTAACTGTTGCGAAACATTGTGCGGATTTTGAACAAGATTTGCTATCTGTTGCTTTGTGGTGTCGTGCAGATTTGGCGCAATATTTGCAAATTCGGGATCGTCGCTGATAGTCATAGGAACTTCGAAAAATTTCTCAGCTGGATTAGCAATAATTCGTCCGTTCGAGAAACTATACGGCGCATACATGTGCCAGGGCACAAACAATACTTTTTTGCCAGGCGGAACATTGTCTTTTAGCTGGCTATTCAGCTCATACCACTCTTTTGGATAATCAACCGACCGCAATTGACCGGCAGCTCCCCAAAACATAACTGGAGTGATAAGTAGTGGGAGTGCCAAGCAAACAATCGCCCAGCCTTTTTTGTGCTTGCGCCTGCGAACAAAAGCAACTACGCCAAATGCCGCCAAAACACCAAACCCCAGGACAACCAAAACGGTAAATTTATGGGGTTCACGGTAACCACCCAGCAGTGGAAAGATTTGACCCAACCACTGCACAAGTGGTGAAGCAGCAAGCACGGTACCCACAACAACGCAGCCAATCATAACAGCTGCCACCGGTCGATTTGCCCGCCAAAGCTGCACTCCACCAACAACAACCAGCACCCACAGCAGCAGCATGAGTATCCCCCAAAGAGGCATCACATTTTGCGGAAGCACAAATAGTTCTCTAGGCTCTGCCCAAAAGCCCTGTAGCCGCAGCACTTCACCAATTGAACCCAATGGCCCGCTATGTGTTGCAAATGCCGAAAACTGCGTTTCATCAGCTCTGCCAGCAACTTCACCCACACCACTTCCTAGCACAGCCGGTATAATCCAATAGCTGGAAAGAACAAGCACCGCAAGACCAGCAATAAGTAACCGCCAGGTAAATTGCCAAAACTCTGGCTGGCTCTTCCAATACTTTACTGCTGCAGCGACGAGAAGTAGGACGAAGATTACCAGAACAATGCCACTAAAATGGACACTGACCGTAATGATCGCAAACGTCCACACAACTACCCATATCGCCGACCGCCACGAGGGCTGATTTAATAGGCGAAAAAGTGCACGCACCAAAAACGGCAACAGCGCATAACCCAAAAGCACCAACCACTGCCCTGCCATGAGCCGAGCATAGATAAACGGATTGATCACATAGAAAAAACCGGCAAAATAGGCGGCAAATTCAAACAAGCGTACACTCGACCGCTTGAGAGTAATCTCTCGAACCAGCAAGTGCATTCCTACTCCACTTAGCAGCAAAATAGCAAACAAGACGATTTTTTGTACCACATCACCTGGCAAAATCCAAGAAAGCAGCCATAGGAGTGCATCGAACGGATACGTCGTGGTAATCTCGGTCGGCAAGACAGTGTGCGGAGTAAACACCATATCGAGCGTTAACACGTACCCCGGTAACAGCAAAGGAAGTAAAATCACCAGCGCCAAGGCACTATATTGAAGCCATAAAATTCGCTGTCCCTTCTGAAGCCATCGTTTTACACTATTCCAGGCGGACTTCATAGACGCCCTCCTCTTCGGTTGGCATAAGCCAATCATCAAACTGTGCCGGGATTTCTTTGGTTGGCATGAGTGTTATAGCATCGACAATAATACCAGCTTGGTCGGTATTTTGAATCGAGAGTTCACTTACACCCGCCGGAAGTTCAACATCGGCATAAAAGTACGTGATATCTAAATAGTCGTACGGCTGGTTGCGATCGTCAGTAATCTTTTGAAGCTCTACTTCCTTATCGCCAATCGTTGCTTTTATAACATCACTCTTTGATCCGCCATGAAGCAGTATACGGTACGTATCGTTCGCAGGTGCTTTTACTTCTACTCCTAGGCTTGTTTCGCCCTGCGTTAAGCCAACAAACGCCGGACGCTGCAAGTTGACCAAACTCGGTACAATCTCGCGCAGATAATTATACTGGTCTTCTTTTGATTGCAGAACAGATAGCGACAAGGCGTTGTTGGTGAAGTTTGTACTGGCAACATATTCCGAGCTAAACGGCAGCGAAACTGGTCGCGGTACAAAAACGCGGTCGGCTTTAAGGCTGTAGATATCGTAGAAACTTCGCTCGGGACTGTCGGTGGCGATATATTTTTGCCCTTCACCTTGCAAGAAATCTCGCAGCTGCAATGGGAACGAATAGTGGCTCTCATGCGATTCGTCGCGCATGAAGTATTTGAGCATGTTCTGCCAGTTCATATTGACCAGTGTTTTTTTGTTGGTGTCGACCGATCCGTTTAGGCTATAGAGAGAAAATTCGGTTCCTTCATAGGTTTTTTTATACATCGTCGAAGCCGCCAGGCTTGTGTTGATATGGTCTTCGATACCACGCATATAGGTAAGGCCCGTATCGCGTGGTTCAACGTTGGAAGGTACTAATACATCAGTAATCCCCAAGTTGTTGGCAAGAATCTGCTGCCACCATGGTTCGTCATAGGCGATCGCCCGGTATGCCATATATGCTATGATTTTGTTTTCGGTATTTGCCCCTACACCATAATAAAGCGTGGGTTGGTTAAGGTAATAAATGAGATATTTATCGAGAAAGCTATAGCGCTTATCGTCGTGAATGATTTCGCGGCCACTCTCGAGCGTTGGCAATACAAACAATTTGGTGGTGTCTTGTTGCGCCAGTTGCTGTTTAATCTGCTTGAGATCTTCGGGAATTTGGTATGGTTGGGCAAATGTGGCGAGGTCGCCGCTAAACATCGCTCCGCGGTAGTCTCCACTACCAAACAACGGAAAGAGTGCAATTAATACGACTAAAATCGCTGCAAACGCCGGCTTAATTTTATTTTTCAATGCCGTGTACAGCCACACCAACGCAATAGTGAGCAATACGCCAGCTGCGTAAAAGTAGATAAACTGGAACCGGTGTGGGAACCGCAAAATATTAATGAATAGCTGCATCATATTGGCTAGAGCGTCACCCACTGCACCACCAATTGAAGCAAAGAACAGCGAAATATTTCCAAACACCATATGGAACGAATATGGACTGTTTTCGCTATAGCCGATTGTCATCCACATCGCAAAGAGCATCAACATAAAGAGCGTTAGCAAGCATACGCGGTACACCGGCTGCAGCGTTCGCCAGCGTTTATATAAAAAGATACTCGCCACCAAAAACGTCACAATCATGGTGCCAAAGCGCGGTAACGGCGCAAAATAGTTACCGTATTTAATAAGGTCGATATGCCCTGCTGTATCAAGCGAAAAGATAAATGGCAGAGAAAGCGACGCGTAGTACATCATCCAGTAATTTACCGGAATCTGCGTGCCGACGTCGTTACTTGGCGGCGTGACCGCGGCAATATAAAGAACGTACGGCACCAAACTCAACAATACAACCAAGCCGAAATAGAGAAAATTGCGCCGCGTGTACTTCCAAAAATACTTACGGTTCATCACAAAGGTCACGATCAAATGCGCAATAACCACAATAAATGCCACGATATAGAAAATCACATGGTAGTGAATAGCTGGATTGAGAAGCATCAGCAGTGTGACGGCCGCAATGTTGCCTCCCGAGAGTTTTTTACCAAAAAATAGTTGCTCAATGAACAGACTAATACTGAGTGCAAACATACTAAAGCCAATAATGAGCACGTAAAAATGCGCGACTTTGGCGTAGAGCAAAATCATATGAATGAGGAAAGCAGCCAGCAGCGCAGCGAGCACGCCAAAGAGTGATTTGCGGTAGAAATGCCGGCCAATTCGATGAAACGCATAAAATAATATGAAGGCCGAAATGGCATTGAGAATGACAAGCGCAAACGGCAAAACAGTTTCATAGCGCACCCAAGCTGTCCAGAACGAATAACTGACGCGGACTTCTTCAGAAGAGGTCAGTGCTGATGCGTTATCACCCCAAAACTGCGTGCCAAAGTTGAAAAACGGCACTAGTTCTTCACGCACAATCGACGCATTGCCGGCAAAAATATCGGGAATCGCCGCCAGAACATCACGGAAGATAAAGGCATGAACGGCTAGGAGTAAAACAAAAATAATCGAATAGAGCCAAGCGGGTTTGCGTAAAATATTTTTTATGGATTCCATGCCGTCTCCTTTGCTTCTTCATACAACTGATCGCTCATAACCGCCAGTTGTTTTTTTGTTTTGGCAGCAGTTTTTGCTGCGCGTTCATACTGTTCGAGCAATGTTTTTATATCGAGCTTTTCAAGTTCCAGCGCATGCGGATAGTTCGTTTCCTGCACAAATCGCCAACATTTTGTGTCGTAGGCAACCGCCACAAATGGCACGTGGTTTACCAAACTCAAAAGCAGCGAATGAAAACGCATGCCCACAAACACATCGCACTGCTGTAGCACCGAACTAATTTCGTCGATTGCTACCTGCGGCAATATTTCACAACCGTCCATAGCGATTTCTTTAGCAAAAACATCTTCCATAAACACCTTGTCGTTACGTGGGTTGAAGGCATATTGAAACGGCACCAATACCACATAATCGCCCGCGCTGATGAGTTCGCCAACAAACGTTTGCATCGTTTGAATATATTTGGCACGATCTACCCAATCAGGAATATCAGAAAGAATATTTACCCCGACCACGCGGCGATACTTTTCGCGGTCAACTGGCAATTTCTTGTTTTCCCACGGTTTTTCCCATATATGATTCAAAAATAAGCCGTCGGTTGATTTGGTAATTTTTTCCGGTGGAATTTTCAGTGTTTCCAGCGCGTAGTCGTATGATTTTTGATCGCGAAAAATACTGTGTGATGCTGCCATCAATGCTCGTTCGGTGATCCAGCGGCCCATGGCGGTTTTAAGCGAGCCAATCCCAATGTTGAGATGATAGACGGGCGTCCCAAAAAGTCGTGCCATCATATTAAAGCCCATCATGCGAATTATCACACTATATTTACCGCGGCCAGTTGAACCATAGAGTTCTTTGTAGAGCGTACCGCCGCCATATACGACACAGTCCATTTGGCGAATAAGCCGCAGATAATCGAGAATGGATGTGTCATACGTATTGATGACTTTTAGACCAGGAAACGACTTTTTGATCGGTTCGGGAATCAGTTCGACGGTATTGGCATTAACATGAATTGTTTCAAATCCTTGTTGCTTCAAAAGTTGTAAATAATTCCACATTAATAAATCGTCGCCTAGATTGCTTTGGCCATAACTGCCAAGCAGCAATACCTGTTTCATTTACATCATCTCCTCGTATACTTTTACTGTCTGTGCGGCAACTGCTGGCCATATTCGTTCGTTTTTCAGCTTATGAGAAACGTCGAGGTATGCTGTCCGGTTAGTGAAGAAATCGTCAAGTTTTTGCGCTAAATTCTCACTAGTTCGTTCAAATACAATTTGCGGTGCTTCTACAAAAATATCTGCAAAAGCCGAGCTCACCAAAAACGGTGCTTCGGCGCCCATCGCAAACGACATTGGACCAGAGCTCGACATGGCGGTTGTGTATGGATATAACGACACATCGCTCGCGCTGTAATACAGGCTGATTTCATCTTCGGGAATAAAACCATGCCATTCATACTGACCAGTCGGAATAAGCTCGGCTGTTTTTTGCTGCAAACGCGCATATTCCTGAAGATAGGCAGCATCGTCTTTTAGTTTTGGGTGCTCACCTGCGCCAATTACTAAAAAGGCACGTGGGTTTGCATGGGCATACTTCGCGAATCCTTCAATTAAAAGATCGATGCCTTTATAGCCTGTTGCATAGCCCATAAATAGTGCCACATCAGCCTCTTCAGGAATGCCCAACTGCTGGCGAGCGGTGAGTTGTTCAGTGCGCTCAACTGCCTCGACGCCATGAGGTACAACCTTTACTTTGCGAGCGTCGATTCCATAACTCTGGACAACGATTTTTTTAAAATGCTCTTCGTGTACAATAATTTGCTTTGCCCACTTCATGAGCGGCATATAGAGGATATAAAAAGCCACCCGAACCAGCCATACAGGCAAACCCGAATTGTTATCTTTTACGAACTGTGCGTCAACCTTGGCTGGGTCAACCACACCGTGCAACGTAATCACCGCTTTTTTGCGGTGCAGAAACACGAGCCACTGCAACATATAAGCACTCACGACATTACCGAAAAGCGATAGCTCTTGCTGAATATGCACAACATCAGCCTTTATATTTTTTAACTCTTTGTGCACATTTCGCACAAAACTTGGTCGACGGTGAAACACGCGGTGGACACGAATATTGTCTTCGCTGTAGTGTTCTGGCTCATGCACGATATCGCACACGACCGCTTGTTCGGCCTCAATTTGCGATACCAAGTTTTTACTATACGACACCACTCCGCTGCCGCTGACATGTTTTTTACCCTTAGGTGGATACAGCGTTACGTGCGCAACTTTCACAATTCTTCCTCCGTATCATTGCGCACAATGTAGAGTGGCCGGTTGGTCACTTCGTCGTGAATACGGGCAATATAGAGCGCTACAAACCCTAAACACACCAGCACTACACCTACCATAAACAGCAAAATAATCGCTAAAATTGCCGTGCCACGAATTTGCAAATGCATTGGATCACCTAACAGGTATTTTTCAACAAAAACAAATCCTCCTAAAATAGAGGAACAAAAAAGGATAAACCAGCCCAACCAACCGGCAAATTTGAGTGGCAACATGCTGTAGGCGGTAAAGCTATTAATGGCGAGGCGGAAAAGTTGTCGGTAGGTATAGCCCGCTTCGCCGTGCTGTCTCGGTGGTACTTTAAAGTGAATATAACGGCGATTAAAGCCAGACCAGTCGATCAGTCCGCGCGTCATGCGGTTGCGTTCGGTAAATTGCTTGAACGTATCAATCACTTTGCGGTTGATCAAACGAAAGTCACTCGCATGCGGCGTAATACTTGTTTGCGATACTTTATCTAAAATCGCATAAAACCCATGCGACGTAATACGCTTAAACCAAGTGGTGTCGTTGGCATATTCTTTGACACCCACCACCACATCGGCACCTTTTTCCCATTCGCTAATAAATTCTGGTAATAGCTTTGGTGGATGCTGCAAATCGGCATCCATAATAATTGCCGCATCTCCACGCGCGCGGTGCAGCCCGGCCGTGACAGCGATTTCTTTTCCAAAGTTGCGCGCAAGTTCAATCACCCGTGCTCGTTTATCTTTTCGGGCAATTTGCCTCAGGCGTTTGAGTGAATCATCACTACTTCCGTCGTCTACAAACAAAAACTCAAAACTATGCGGCACTTTTTGAATAGCCGATGCGACAGCCCGATGCAAGTGGGCAATATTTGGGGATTCGTTATAGATTGGAATGATGATCGAGATCATCTTCTGTTGCATTGCGGAGTCCTCGTCTAAAGTTAGTTAGTACGTATATTCCGGTAGCTACCAAAGTCAGAATACTACCAAGTAGTATGTTGTATACAATTGTCGAAACAGACGCGTGGTTCACGAGCACCAGCCCTACCACCACGCCAAACCCAATTATACCAATTAGTACAATCATTTTACGGCGCAGTGCTAAATAGTACATCATTACCAGATTCACGAGCGATATAATAAATACAACGAAGCTTAAAATTGGCAATAAATCAGCAAGTTCTCCGTATTGTCCACCCATCAAAATTCTCAGAATTATATCAGGAAATAGCAAACATGGTATCAGTGCAATCCCACACACCACTAAAGTAAGTAAGGTTGATTTTACTAGAAGTTGATTATTTTTTCGCACCGATTGTTTTAATGTCACCATCGGAATCAGCACCTGCGCAACTGGCACCGCCAAGAAAAAGAGTATTCGCGCTACCGTCGCGATACCGGCGTATTGCCCCGCCGTTTCAGCATCGAAGTAATATTTTACAAAAATGACGTCAATGCTCATCATAAGAGTGATAGAAAGGAGCCCCAGGAAAACAAATCCTGAATATTTAATCTCTGGCAAAATGTCTTTGAGTACAGGCAATTTGCCATACTGATTGAACTTGGGCCGCTCTAAGCCCAGTTTGGCCGCCCACCAGCCCGCATATAAAAAGCCAGCAAACTGCGCACCAACGATACCGAACATTGCACCGACAACACCCAAGCCTGCAATAACAAGCCCAGCTGAAAAGAGTATTTTTACACCCGCTCCAATCAATTGCGAGATTGACGCGACGCCAAACTTTTTTTGCCCGCGCGCGAAAGCACTACGAAATGTGAGCGGTATGCTTACGACCAGTGCCAAAGCTAACGCAATAAAGGGCGTAGATGAATCAAACTGTAGAGCCTGGGCAAAAAACCCGCCAGCAATAATACTTATCACCAAAATGCCAACTGCAATAAAAACTGCCAACTTTTCGAGTTCGTAAATCATTCGATGAGCTTTGGCGGTTGAGTCGTAATTGGCAGTGATATTGATAGTAATCATGCCAAGGACATTAAGAAAAATCGTAAATTGTAAAAATAACGACACGAGCACCTGAATTTCGCCAAATTCTGCTGGCGACATGAGTCGCCCAAGGATTGGGTAATAGGCGTAATTGAGTGCACCCACCAGTACTGAGCCAATGAAGAATATTGCGTTGTGCTTGAGGAAACTACTTTGAGAAAAACGTTTAAACATACCCAACTACTCTACCGATTCTCAGCAAAGCAAGCAAATTCAACGCGACATTTCGGGATAATACACTACCGGTTCACCCCTAAGAGAAACTTTTGCGATAGCCCTGTATTTATACGTCAAATCATCTTCCGGCCAGTTGCCCGCCACGACAATATCATTCACCTCAAAACTTTCTGGTTCAATACGGCCTTTTTCTATATATTCGAGAACTTCTTCTGTCCTTTCTAACGGTAGATCCTTAGCATAGCGATCACTGCTATGCGAGGTGAATTCTCCCCTAAACGGTTCGAGGTCGACAGCAGTTAATGCTTTACTACCCAACTCGTGTATTTCACGTATCGGATCACCCTGCTCTGCCGTGAGCTCACTCATAATAGCATCGCCAGTTTTCCATTTTTTACCAAAATACGCGGTAAAAGGGCCAAAGTCGGAAATATTTTGCGCAAAACGCGCAATAAACCGTCGCTCTGCCATCATTGGTATATTTTGACGCAGACCAATTCGCCCTACCGTCCCGTGCACATCTCCTTCCGAAATAGGCTCACAAAACATTTGTTGTATTTCGGGATTAGCAGCAATATGATCGTTTAATTGCACTCGCACACGACGCACTTTTCCACCAAAACCAACGATCAACAAAACTAAATCAGGATTTTCCGGACCACGCGTTTCCTCTATTTTGCCTTCGTCGTTTTTCAGCCCAAGTCGTTTCGGCACATCGGCAAAGTGTCGAATTCTTCGATCGCTCGCAACAAGAATTTCTGTCATACCCTATTATACCACTTTGTCAAAGAAGAAGATATATACAGCTCATGCTTCGGTTTCCAAACGTTCCCCTCTATAATGATCCTCATGCGCAGTACAGACACGCCTGTTTATCAGCCGTTACCCAGCCCAATCATAGAATCCCACCTCAAGATGGTCGACGCGACACTCCAACCCCTCGTTGATGATCTTTCGAAGCTCCCGGCATTTATAAGTGCCGCGCTTTTTGTGAAAGATCAACTTTACCAACATGAAGCAAGCACTGTATCTATTGTGAGCGCTCCTCATATTCATACTGAAGACATCGCCTTTATGGATTCGTCGATCCGAAAACGACGAGTCGATCTAAAAAGTACGGCGCTTGGGCAGACATTTGTGTCGCATGAAAGCTGCTTTGCTGTCAGTAAAATGAATCCTGCTCATTTGACATTTGGTGTTTACGCCGAACCGCACGAGCAAAATGGTGCCGTGCTGCAGCTGGCATTTGATCGAAAAATCGCACAACACTTACACGAAGAAGCGGTTGCTTCGATCATTCGACCGTACTTATCACGCATATGGGCAACAAGTAGTGTGTTAATTACAGAGAGCATACGGCATGAGTCGCTCGCAAATGAGCTATTTATGGACGTACCTGCAACCCCTAACTCATATGCCATTAAATGGGATATTGTTAGTTCAACAGAGTTGGCCTCGCAGCACTATGCCGTTTTTCGTCATTACTTGCGGCAATTCACAAGTAAGGTCGTAGAAATTGCCGATACATACAACGCGCGCGTCACTTCGCATCAAGGTGATAGTCAAGATATTATTATAACAATTCCACCACAGATCGATCGTTCTAATCTTCGTCAGGTTGGACAATTTGGTCGAGAAGAAGTGTTGCCATTTGTACAACATATAACCACGCTTCATAATCACATTGCGCAGCAGTACCCAGTTCTTTCACCGAAGATTCGTATTGGAGTAGGGCTAGGTTATACCGAGCAACTCCAAACAGATCAAACCACCGGCCCTGTATTTTGGGAAATAGCCGCATTATTTAAAGCCCACCATCTCAGTGAACTTACTTTTAACCAAACCGCCAAAATTGTGCTGAATTTTTAGTTATGACCGTCCAAACACCCTCCCTTCCCAACCCTATCTTGCAAACGCACATTGAAATGATCAATGCGTCGATTCAGCCAATTGTCGAGCGCCTTTCACACACATCGCCGTTTATTAGCGCGGGGCTTTTTATTGAGGACAACCACTACAAAGGTGAAGCCGGCACTGCGTCGATCGTTAACACGCCAGTCGTGAAGCCGGAATTCATCGATTTTACCGAAAATTCGGTGCGCGGGCGACGCATTGATCTGAGCTCAACTGTGCTTGGCAAGGTGTTCAATACTCATGAAAGCGCATTCGAAATTAGCAAACTCGACCCGGCACACCATATCACCTGGGGAATCTACAGCGAGCTGCGACCAAACCGCGGTGCTGTCTTGCAGCTAGTATTCGACCGGAACAAAACTCATTTAATCGACGAGGAAATCGTCAGACAACATACTATGCCGTTTCTCAATAGTATTTGGGCATCGAGTAAGCTACTTATTAATGAAGCAACGCAAACATCGCTTGCCGACGAATTGCTACTTAACGTACCAGCCACTCCCAACGCGTATATTTTGAAGTGGGATGTGCAGAAGTCAACATCGCTCGTCACCGCCAACTATCCGCTATTTCGCCATTACTTGTCGCGATTCGAACTGGCGGCCGAACAAATTGCGACTCATTATGGCGCCGAAATTACGGAATACGAAGGCGATAGTCAGAATATTATTATCCCGCTGCCACCCACCCTCGATCGATCAAGTATCGAAGATATTGGAATCTTCGGCCGCACCGTGGCGCTGCCGTTTACTCAGCATCTCCTTTCCCTGCACGATTCCATCGCCGCACATTATCCTCAGCTCGAACCACGGCTACGTGCTTGCCTGGGGCTCGGCTACGCTGAACGCGCCACCACTGGCGAAGTAACCGGGCCTGTCTTTTGGGAACTCGCCGCCCTGCTCCGCAATGACTCCGGAGACCACTTAGCAATCAATCAGGCTGCGCAACTGGTTATGAAATGGTCGGAACGTTAGCGGTTAGTCCTCCGCATATGGCTTGCCCATTTTCCATAAAATCTCAAACATATTTCGCTGCATGCCTGCTACAAACTTATCGTGAATCGCAATGCCAAACTTTTGTTGATGATCCCAATTGTAGTGCATAACAATGTCACCAAAAATCACTATCGAGTAGTTAATAGGCAGCACATCTTCCGACACCCAGCGCGCCTGCCAACGCTCTAGCTTTTTATTAGTATGATGCTCATACCATTCTTTTTGGGTTGCAATGAAGTTATTGTCAATAATGCTTCGAAACTGAATATTCTTGTCGTTACATTCCTGCGACCATCGTTCAAAAAATGCCAAGCCAACCTGCTGTTTCATACCATCACGCAAAATCGATAAGTTTTCGCCTGAATACTTGGTTTGGGTCCATAGCATTTGCTTAATGCCTTCAAGTCCTTCATAAAAATACACGCGTGAGCGGCCAGACTGTACCATATGAAGATCGATTTTACCTACCAATTGTTGATATTCTTTTTGCAGCTCACTAACTTCTTGTTCTTTTTTAGCCAGAGCAACTTGTATTTTAGAAAACGATGCTGCTTCTAAAATACTTCGCTTATGATGTGTTTGAACTTCTACTAGTCCAGCACTAATAAGACTATCAAGCACCCTATAAATTCGTGTCCGCGGCACGCCAGACGTGCGTGCTACCTCTGACATGGTTTGAGGACCGTACTGCTTTAAGGCCTGATAAATATCAGCCGACCTCTCGTCGAGACCAAGTCGTACTAAGTAATGTCGCAGTGGTTCAACTACTTCCTGCATACTCTCTACTCTATCAAAGATTGTCCAAATTTTGGACAACAATTTTTGATCAGTCAAAAAAGACGCTATGCTACGCGAGTGATACGTGACGATATGACACAGAAAATAACAGCCACTATTCGCGAGCTTGGCGGAGATATTCTTCACCATACGGCAGTTATTGTGGGTAGTACGGCCATTTATCTCACTCTTCCTGGTATCGCTCGTCGTCCACACGATCTCGATCTCTCGATTCCTCAGGATATTTATCGGCAATTTCGCTCCCTTCCGGAATGGCAGCATACCGAAACAACCTACCGAACAAAGAATATTCTTCGCAACAACAAATGCGACATTGGCATTGGCTGGGGAGGTTTAGAGCACGAAGCGCTTCAGAAACGCAGCTGGCAAACAGCAGACGGATTGCATGTCGCCAACATCACCGCTCTTTATGCCTGGAAATGCACCCGCCGCATCAGCAAAGATGGCCGTGATGCGGCTATTATATACAACTATGTTCACGGCAAATCTCTGCTTCCTTTATATACCATGCAACATGAAGCAACCCAGCTTGCGCTTCATTTACCAAAACAATTTCGCAGCAATAAAACACTGCTACGCCTTGCTACTCATGGCCTGATTACAAACTTTACCGAGCACTATTCACGCAGCAGTCAATCTCAAACGTCTGTTCAAGAGCTTACTATTCTTAATCAGCCAATCGATTCGTTCACGCTCTTGGCAAAAAGAATTGGACAAATCAGCCAAACTCAACTCATAGCCTTATCACAAGATGATCAAGAAATAGCCCTGATCGCACTAGTTTATGGTGATCCCGAATTAGCGTTTAATCATTCGCTTGAAGCTGGCTATACCATGGCCGATGCGCACCGTCTGGCAAATATAATCACTAGTGTACGCTCCAAGAATGACACCGATAGAATCAGTAGACTGATCCTGCGCAGTAGCGATACTTAGATCACTATTTCCATACCCGCTTGCTGTTCTTGTGTTCTTTTGCCGCCACCACCGCACACATATCGAGGCCAAGTTTGTCGGCCAGTACCAGAAGAACGACCTGTACGTCGGCAAGTTCTTCTTCCAGTTCGGTTCGCCGCGTCGTTTCGCTAAATTTCATGCCAGATTCTTTACGTACGGCTTTTGCCAGTTCACCCAGTTCTTCCATAAGGAGTATAAGCGTTTGGTCGACAGTTTCTTTTTCAAAACCACGCTGAATAATCATGCGGTGAATATAATTTTGTAGATTTTTTAGTGTTATATCTTCGGTAATTTCATTAGGGTCCATATCTGTATAATACTTTACTTTTACGTAAAGTCACCGTATTATGGCGCATGGGCAACTTTCCCGTTGTGGCCCTGAAGAGCGGAGATATATAATGAATACCGACACCTCGAAGGAACAAGAAGCCGCAGAAGCCATGCAAAAACTCGTGAGAGAAATGAAAGAAAGCACTTCAGGTACCGACAAAAAGTTACACTCACCCCTGTCCTTACTGCGATTTTTGCAATAAGGACAGGAATTTACCTCAGTATTGCAGCTAATTTTCGCAGAGTATTGCAATTACGGATTGTCATATGTTTGTACAAATCCGACCCCACAATTCGTAGCAAGCCGCTTCGCGTCACTTTGTCTTTATCGACCCGCCATAGTAGCGCACCAGGATAATACAGTACATCGTCGATATCTGGCTTTATAATAACTTCTTTCAAAATATCAGGACTGTCGAACTCTTTCCATAAAAACATTACATCGCACTTCATTGCCGCGTTGTTGACCCAATCGTCGGGCAGTTCATTGGCAAGCGCCAACAGACTTGGTTTGTCCCACACCAAGACTTTCACAAAAAAACCAAATTTCTGCTCGATTGCCAACTCAAGCATACTGGCGAGCTTATTTTTAGGCAGTTCACTTTCAAAAATTACGTTACCCGAATTAATATAGGTGGTGATGTTCTTCATGCCAGCCTGCTCAAAAACGCTGCGCAGTTCCAGCATTGCCACTTTGTTATTGCCACCAACATTAATACCGCGAAGAAGTGCAATATAAATCATACTTGTTTTATCATAGCAAAATTAACTCTCATATTCTGCTATAGTAAAATCAATGTCTCAGCTCGTATCACTGAAGCGCGATCTTTCGGCCAAGGCAAGCCCCGAGAAGGCTGCGTTCTTTCCGCGCTTTTTCAAAACCGGCCCGGGTGACTATGGCGAGGGTGATTTGTTTCTGGGTGTTACAGTGCCAGATTGTCGGAGTATTGCTCGCGCCTACAAAGATTTACCTCTCAAAGAGGTAGTCGCTCTTCTCCATAGTAAGTGGCACGAAGAACGATTGGTTGCTCTTATGATTCTTGTGTTAGCGTTTCAACATGCTGACGAAACCGAGCAGCAGAAAATTTACGAACAGTATCTGGCAAACACTAGCTTCATTAATAACTGGGATCTGGTCGATCTTAGTAGTCGCGACATTGTTGGTAAATATTTATACGAGCATCCGCAGGAATTAGCAAAATTAGACACATTAGCAAACTCTAAGTTACTTTGGGATCGCCGTATTAGCATTATTGCCACGTTTTATTTCTTACAAAAAGGCGACCCAGCACCAACACTGCGCATTGCCGAAAAACTCCTAACCGACAAACACGACCTTATCCAAAAAGCTGTTGGCTGGATGCTACGCGAAATGGGCAAGCGCGTCGACCAACAGCTTTTACTTGACTTTCTAGCTACTCATTACAATAAAATCCCGCGCACTACCCTGCGCTACGCAATCGAAAAGTTCAGTCCAGATACTCGGCGAAAATTACTCGCAGGTCAATTTAGCTGATCTTCAATATATTTCTGCAAGACTACAGCGTGATTTATTTTTGGATCTTTTGCTGCGTAGAGTAATGTCACCGCTCCTTCTTTAGTATGCTGCAAAATAGCTTCGACCGCAGAACTGTGGGCCAATTCATGCCTGTATTTTGCGCGAAATTCAGCAAACTTTTCGGGGTCGTGACCAAACCATTCGCGTAGCTCTGGTGATGGCGCAATATCTTTGAGCCATTCGTTGAGTGCCGCTTCTTCTTTGGAAACACCACGTGGCCACAATCTATCAACCAGCACTCGCCAGCCGTCGGAAGCTTCGGGCGTGTCGTAGATTCTCTTAATACGCAGCCTCTTTGTCATATTCTTTATCGTACTCCGTCGTAGCATAGCTTGCAAATTGGTTATGGTAAACTAAAAACATGTGTACGATAGCTTTGTGGTCAGACAACAAGATAGCAACTGTCTCGTCGCGTAATATGGACTGGATGGAAGAAATGCACACCGACCTGTGGGTCTTCCCTCGCGGCATGCAGCGCATCGGTCTCGACATTCCCGGCGAAAATTCACTGAACTGGACATCAAAATACGGCAGCGTGACCGCCAGCGTATACAATATTGGCACAGCTGACGGCATCAACGAAAAAGGTCTGGGTATGCACATGTTGTGGCTGGCCGAGTCAAACTACGGCGAACGCGATCCTTCAGTGCCTGGTATATCTATCAGTCTATGGGGACAATATTTCCTGGATAATTTCGCAACTGTTGCCGAGGCGGTTGATCATCTGCGCACCCAACCCATGCAGCCTCGTACTGCCACTATCGGCACCGTCAATAAAACCGCAACTGTTCACTTGCAGATTGAAGACACGTCTGGCGATGTAGCGATATTAGAATACATCGACGGCCAGCTGCAAGTTCACCACAGTCGTGAGTTTTGTGTGATGACTAATTCACCTACTTTTGATAAACAGCTTGAAAATTTGAAAAAATACGAAGGGTTCGGCGGAAGCGAACCACTGCCAGGCACAACTCAGGCTGCCGATCGATTTGTTCGGGCTGCGTATTATCTCAAACACTTACGCCCACCCAAAACAACCACCGAAACGATCGCCGGCATTATTAGCGTGCTCCGTAACGCCGCGCAGCCTTTTGGGACACCCGACCCAAAACAACCTAATATCTCGCCAACACTGTGGCGTACGGTCATTGATCATACAAACATGGTGTATTATTTCGAATCAACCACGAGCCCGTATTTGGTCTGGATTGATTTAAAAACACTCGACTTTTCACCGGAAGCTTCTGTTTTGCGCCTACCGCTTTCAGAAAATGATACGTTTATTGGCCTGAGCAACGACAAGCTTGTGCCCACACCTCCGTTTGTTTGGATGATGCCCTAACCTAGTATCATATGTTTTTAGGCGAGATCAAATCTCGCCTAAAAATTAATCGTCACTCTACATTTATTGCGCTGCAAACAGTTTATCGAGCTTGTTCATTTGGCTGTCGAAACCTTCGAGCATACCCATCTTGACCAACTGTTCAATTTGCTCAGCGCTGTCCGCCCGACTAGTACTCACAAATTTAGTTTTGCCATCTTCCTCAATAAATTCATTGGTAATCGTAAGTGCTGGCATCTCGTTATTAAGCGCACCAGATTCGTCTGAAAAATAGTCGACGTAGCTAAAGCTGTTTGGTGCATCAACATTTTTGATTTCCATCAAACCCCAAGATGTCTGACCAAACCATTCGCCTTGATTTTCGTCGACACATTTCATACCGTAGTGCACGCGGCCGCCAGGCGTAAAATTGAATTCTTTGGCGGTTGTTTCCCAACCCTCTGGCCCCCACCATTTTTCAAACATTTCTTTGTCGGCGTAAGCCTTCCAGACTTTTTCTTTTGGTGCGTCAAACACTCGTTCGATCGTTAAGGTTTTGTTTTCTAAATCTTTAGTTACTTTGGTTTTATCCATAATTATTCCCCCTCTTTTAATAATACAGCTAATTTGTCGTGGCGGCTTTGCCACATCATTCGATATTGCTCCAGGTATTCGTCGGCGCTCTGCAGTGCGCCTGGCGCCAAGCTCACCATATGTTTTTTGCCCTCCTTTCGTTTGATGATCAACCGCGCATGTTCCAGCACTTTGAGGTGCTTGGAAATGGCCGCAAAACTCATGTCGTACCGCGCCACCAATTCACCCACCGAAAATTCGCCGACTGCAACCCGCGCTAAAATATCGCGACGAGTAGGATCGGCCAACGAGTTGAAAATAGTATCGAGGTCCAGAGTTTGTTCAACCATATGGTTAAATAATAATCTATGACGAAAAGATAGTCAAGTAAAATACGAGAAGGCTCGACAAAATGATAATTTTATGAGACAATCACACACGTTCACCGGCACCGAACCGAAGAGGTGAGACCAATCACACTACCCAAACCCTTTGGCTACAAGCGAGGGCAAATACCAATGGGCTACACTTGTAGCAACTGTAAGGAATCAGATGTAAAACCTGGCGTAAAGCTGTGGCGTCATCGTAGAGACGAGAAGGGCCTACAACTCCTCTGCTTTAAATGCGCAAAGGAAGATCAGGGGGTGAAAATTGCCAAACTGAAGAGAGACGGTACTCATAAGAGTGCTCATGGCTTCACCGACCAAATCGGGAGTGGAGGAGAGCTCATCCCCGCCATTCCTATTCTTTACACTCGGAAAGACGAGGGTTATTCCTACTATGCGGTTAACGACTTCCCGTCGAAACCGTATACCTGGTGGCAGCGACTTCCTTCCGAGTAGCGCCGACTCCCGAATTAATCTGTTGTAGGCCAAGGCCTCCGGAGTGATTCGGGGGCTATTTTTAATCCAAAATCATCCATCACCAGCCATTTGTCTGAAACTGATACGATGCCAGTTCACGGAGATCGCCAATCGATACTTTCCCCTCGGGCATTGCCCGCTCAAACATTACCTTACGCAGCGCATTCTCAGCCGGTAGCTGAATATCGATAGGCTGCGTTGCTATACCTAGCTGCTCGGCCTTCTGCGGTATACCAACCCTATGGCCACTTCCAATCACCAAAGCAATGGCGTCGCCGGACTGCAGTTGATCTTCGTACTTTTCTACCATGAACCCAAAATGCCCCAGTAAAAGATATTGACGAAAATACTGATAATCACTCCATGCCAAGCCATGTTCTGTCCAATCTTCGACAGTTAGTCGCCCTGGCCTATCTTCTTTGTCGATACGATCAGCCTTACTTGCATGCGACAACATTTGGCATAATCGCCGGCGCAGCGCATCTTTAGAAGGACGAAATTGCACAGACTCACCAACTGTTAAGTGAGTATTAATATCACTTGGCACAACTTGTACCCCGGCGGCATCCAGCCACTGTTTAGCAAGTTGACAATAGGCGCCATTGCCCCTATTTGTCATGGCGTCGAATTGAATCTCATCCGCATGCTGAGGATATTCGCTTCCATAGGCGCTTCCCCACTCTAGTCCAACAACTCGACACTGCTCCAATTCTGGCGCAGTGGCTTGCAGTTCGCCAAAATCTATTGCGCCACCATGAAGATTATAGGCAATCTTCAGATCAACCCCGCGTTTTGTTACCCGCTGCAGTGCGGCTATGCCCACACGAAAAATTTCATCTTCCGCAATGGAACGAGGTAGCTCACCCGGCTGCAGAATTTCACCATACAAAGGGTCACGAAAATACACAGTATCGCCTTCAACAGCAACAAACCCCTCGTCTTCAAAATCTTGTAGACATTCTGGAATAGGCGGGTAAAACTCTAATCTTTCGCGCATGAATTAGTTCAGTACTGCAACGCCTACCGTCAAGTAAGTAGCAAAACACACCCAAAGTAAATATGGAATAAGCAGGTATGCAGCAGGCTTCGAGAATCGATAGAAAGTAATCATAGTTGCCACGATGGCCCCCATAAGCAGAATAATCACCAAGATACCTAATTCCGGCGAGTGAAGTCCAAAAAACACAAGACTCCACAGAGCGTTTAATATAAGCTGGGCTGCAAATGCAACGTAGGCAATGGGTTTACTTTTTGCAGCTTTATTCGTCCATACAAGATATAGGGCAATACCCATAAGGAGGTATAGCGTTGTCCATACCGGTCCAAACACAAAGTTTGGTGGATTAAGTAAAGGTTTTTCCAGCTCGGCATACCATGTAGGAATGTTGGATATCGTTGCTAAACTTCCGACAGCCCCTGCTACAAAGGAGATAACGATTGATGTAATAAGCTTCACCGCTTTCATGGTTTTTATTGTAACATGCCCGTTAAATATATTCGGCGATCAATGCCTTGCTTTTCTTCAAATCGGCTGGTGTTCCTTCAAACATTATCTTGCCGCCTTTGTCGCCACCTTCTGGTCCAAGGTCAATCACCCAGTCGGCCTGGCGAATCACGTCGGTGTTGTGTTCGATGGTGATCACCGTGTTTCCATCACTCACGATACGGTCGATTAAACGATTTAAGCGTTCGGTATCTGAAATATGAAGGCCAGTCGTGGGTTCGTCGAGCACATAAATGCTTCCTTTTTTGTGTAGTTCGCTGGCCAGTTTGATGCGCTGGCATTCTCCGCCCGAAAGCGTGCTGAGCGGTTGGCCTAGGCTAAGATATTCAAGCCCAACATCGTTAAGTGCTTGCAGTTTTCCGGCGATTTCTGGAAGATCGAAGAATTCGTTGGCCTCAGCCATAGTCAAGTCGAGCACTTCCGTGATGGACTTGTCTTTGTATTTGTAAACGAGCACCTCTTCTTTGAAACGTTTGCCTTGGCAAACATCACACACCGTTTTCGCGTCGTCGAGAAAGCCGAGATTCACTGTAAGCATGCCTGCGCCTTTGCAGTTATCGCAAGCACCTTTGGAATTAAAACTAAACAGACCGGCATCGACTTTGTTTTCCTTAGCAAAGGCTTTACGGATCACGTCCATAATGCCTATGTACGTTGCTGGATTGGAACGATTATTCGCACCAACTGCCGATTGGTCAACAACGATTGCATCTGGATGTTGCTTTAAAAATTCTTGGTGAATTAACGAGCTTTTACCCGAACCCGACACGCCGGTGATTACTGTGAACACACCAGTGGGAATATCCACGCTAACATTTTGCAGATTATTGGCGGTAGCATTTTTGATTGACAACTTGCCTTTGCCTACACGTGGATTTTCTTTGATTGGCCAATGATCTTTGAGATGTTGGCCGGTGAGCGTATCGGCTTTCAGCAGATCATCGTATGCACCTTCAAATACTATTTTTCCGCCCCGACTCCCCGCCAGCGGCCCAACATCGACAATATAGTCAGCTGCTTTAATGACATCTGGGTCATGTTCCACCACAATCACCGTATTGCCTTGGTCGCGCAGTTTGCGCAGCAGTTCGTTGACCCGATGCACATCGCGCGGATGCAAGCCCACGCTCGGCTCGTCGAAAACATACATCACATCAACCAAACTACCGTTGAGATGCTTAACCAACTTCACCCGCTGCGATTCGCCGCCCGAGAGCGTGTCAGTCGGGCGGTCAAGCGTCAGGTAACCCAGGCTGACATCAACCAGATGCGACAAACGTTCATGAAGCGTGCCGATCAAGGCTTTGTTTTCGGTGTTTTCAAATGTTTTCACTACATCCAGTAGTTTATCTACTTGCAGTGCGCTGAGATCAGCAATATTGTAGCCGTCTATCTTGCAAGCCAGAGCTTTTTGGTTAAGCCGCGCACCGTGACAGAGATCACATTGCCCCATTGTTACAAACGGCAACACTGCGTTTTGCGTACGCTGCGAATAGGTTTTGAGGTCGTAATCGATGTATTTATGAACGAATTTGTCGACCACGCCTTCAAAGTTCATTTTGACTCCGCCGCCCATATCTACTTTGAATGGCTTGCTATGAAAAAGGTCGTCGAGTTCTTTTTTGCTGAAATCTTTGAGTTTTTTGTCGTTGTCGAAAAGCTTTGAAGCTTTGACGAGCTTGAGATACCAGCCGTCATTAGCATAGTCTGGCAGCTTGATTGCGCCTTCGTTGATCGACAGGTTGATATCAAATGCAGCGTCCATATTGAGGCTCAGCTTTTGACCGATACCGTTACAGTTCGGACAGCGCCCAGAGGCATCGTTGAACGAAAACATGTTGGCATAGCCCACGTAGGGCTTGCCAAAACGCGAAAACATTAGCCGCAGTACGGCCGCTATGTCGGTAACGGTGCCGACCGTGGAGTGCGACCCGCCGCCCAATGGTTTTTGATCGACTATCACCGCCATGCTGAGGTTTTTGATTTCGTCGGCGTCTGGCTGGGTAATTTTCGGCAAGAAGTTCCGCACGAACATACTGAAATTTTCGTTCAGCAGGCGCTGCGATTCCGCGGCGATTGTGTCAAATACCAGGCTGGACTTGCCCGAACCAGAGACACCCGTAAAGATAGTGATTTTACGCTTGGGGATTTTGAGATTGACGTCTTTGAGGTTGTTTTCGCGCGCACCGCGGATTTCGATATATTCTTGCTGCATACTTTTAGTATACACGTCGGTAATTACGAGGTTTTTTGGATTTGCACAAGGTTGCCACATGTATCGTCAAAAATGGCAATGGTCACGCCAGGCATGACTTCGGTCGGCTCTGTCGTAAACTGAACGTCGAGCATTTTTAGTCGATCATACTCTGCCTGCACATCAGCAACCTCGAAGTTAATCGCTGGTGTTCCTTCGGTAAACAACGCCTTTTGAAACGTCTTAGCAGCTGGATTATCATTTTTCTCGAGGATCAGCTCAGCACCTTCTGGATTACTCGGCGAGATAACCGTCAACCAACGATAACTGCCCGCCGAGACATCGCCTTTCTTTTCAAACCCGATGATTTCGGTGTAAAAATTTAATGCTTCGGCTTGATTTTTGACGTAGATTTTTGTAAATGCTATTTTCATAGTGCCTCCTACTTTTATTGTACCAGCAGGCTCAATCAAACTACCCAAGTCTGCGCAAGCGAAATGCCAAGGCAACACTCAGCACACCGTAAACTAGCAAGTACAGTCCAACAATCCACACAAATGTTATGCCTGATGCCGCCGGATACGACGTGACTATTGCACCAACAATAATTCCGAGCAAGCCGAGAACAATATAGAAGAGGCGGTTACTGCGAACAGCGGGATCTTTTGCAGACAGCCCGGTCACAACATCCATCACACCGCGCACTATTAAAGTAAGGCCGACGATAAGGATGATAATCGCCGCCGTTACACCTGGATTGCCAAGTAAGAATGCGCCAAAACCAAGAGCAATGATACTAAAGATCAACTCAACCCACCAAGAGTCCGAGCGACCACGGCTTAAGAAGCTATGTACCAAGCCAATCAGCCCCCACACCAATATAAATACGCCAAACAGTGCTATAAAAAACTTGGCTGTTAACCCAGGCCACACTAAAGCGACAATACCAAACAGCGCAATGATAACGCCTTGCGTCGCTAAGATATTTGCAATCGTAGTATCCACTACATTTGCTTTTGTTTTCTGTTTTGCCATGCCCACCTCCTTAAACAGTTGAATATGTGCTTAGTATATCACACTACTTTTTTGAGAATATCGCCCGCAACGAGAGTGGATTTTCGAATTCCAGCGCACCTTTTGGAAACACACGGACGGTTAGCCACATCACCAAAAATGCCACCACTGCCATCACACCCAAGCTAATTGCCGCTTCACCCGCCGTTATGTTACCGACGGTATTGCGAATAAGGCTGGTCGTTGGTGCGGTGATTGGAAAATAGGTAATAAATTGCACTACTGGGTTTGAAGGATCGGTCAGCACTGTCCAGATAAACCATGTCGGCACGAATGGCAGAATGTAGAAAAATGCTGAGAAGTTGTTGGCCTGCTTGGCCGGTAAAAGCACAGCAATAAATGCCATGAACGCGGCGAATAGAATAAAGCCGATTATCAAGAACCCAAGGCCAAATAGCACCGACACAGGATCAATCGGCAGCGCCGTCAGGTCAAAATTGGCCGGAAGTTGAATGAAGTTCGTCGTGACCGCAATCACTATTGCGACTACCGAAAGCACCCCGAAAAATAGCAGCTGAGTTAATGTAATAAGTACAACAGCTATGAGTTTCCCTACGATCAACGTTCGGGGGCTAACGTAGGTGAGCGCCATTTCCATCGAACGGTTTTCTTTTTCATCAGAAATGCTGGTCAGAATATAGCCAATCGAAAACATCAAGATGATAACAAACATCACGGCAATAGCACCCGGCACAACAAACCGCGTAAACCCAACACTTGTGGTGCCGTTGGCATAAGTGGTCGTCACACCTTCCGCTCCTTGCTGCGCCAGTTTGATCTTTTCCTCGGACCCAATTGGCGCATACAGGCTGGTTTGCAACAATGCTGCGCCAACCTCACTCACCGATGTGCTAAAAATAAAGTCGACGCCAGATACATATACGTCATAGCGCGCCGTTTGCAATATGTCGACAGGATAATAAATGAGGCCTTTGCGCTCGCCGGATTCGACTTCTTGTCGCAAGGTATCCAAATCACCTGCCGGATACGGCGTTTGGCCACTGCCCCGAATCACTTCTTCAGCCACGAGCCCGCTCGCATCAACTACGGCTACGTCTTTCAGGTCGCCGGCAACTTTTTCGAGCGATGTGTTGTCACTCCGCCCCGCAATACCTATTAAGACAAAAATAAACAAGAAAACGACAGGCATGGCGATCATGTACGCCCAAAATCCCTTTTGTTTCACGACAGTTAAGTACTCGTGGCGAACAACCGAACTAAGTTTGGACATTACTTATCCTCCTTTTTCTCTACTGAAGTGTCTTTGTAAATAGTCACAAACACCTCTTCGATCGAGGCCGCCTTAAACTTCTTTTTCACCTCTTCAACCGTACCATACGCCTCGGGCTGGCCGTTTTTGATAATCAACAGCCTGTCAGCCAAGCGCTCCACTTCTTCCATAAGGTGAGTGATATAAATCACGGCAGCGCCTTGCTGTTTGTGCGCTTCCACAATATCTAGCAAAAGCTTACGATTTACCGGGTCAAGACCTTTCGTTGGTTCGTCAAGAATCAATAAGCTAGGATCCCCCATAATTGCTGCGCCTAGTTGCACTTTTTGCTGCTGGCCACCTGAAAGTTTTTTGAGTTTCAGCGTTGCTTTGTCGGCCAGGCCAACTTCGGTTAGGAATTCTATACCCACCTTTCGTGCTTCGGCCCGTGACATACCCTTCATTTCACCAAAATAAATCAGGTTATCGATCGCAGAAACGCGAGTATAAAGACCTCTTTCTTCGGGCAGGTAGCCAACACTCTGGGCATCTTTTGCCGTGTAGCGCCGCCCATTTACGAGCGCTTCACCTTTCGTCACCTCATAAAGCCCGAGCAGTGAACGGATCGTACTGGTTTTGCCCGAGCCGTTCGCGCCTAAAAACGCAAACACCTCGCCTGGCTGAACTTCAAAACTTAAGTTCCGAACAATCTCTTTGTGCCCCAAAGTGAGAGAGTAATTTTTGACCGATACTGTTGGTTTCATGTGCCTCCCGTAAAATTGGTGCTATCTAGTTGCCATTATAGCAAACGTTGCGCTAGGTGGACGGGCCTCACTCATTCATCACAAACAGCTCAATCATCTTCTTTCAGCTCCAATAGCCTATTCACTTCTGCTTTATCGAGTGATTGTGCTATAATTTCACCCTTTTCTGTCAACGCCCAGGAATTTTCACCCTTTAGTGCAAACGGATGATTTATCACTTCAGGTGGGGTAAGAAAACCCTTATTGATAAGCGATGCTATAGCATACTTATACAATGCCCTCTCGCGATGATAACTTATACTCCATAGAAAGCGCGGAACGACTTATGCGGGTATCCTGCGCCGGACACAACACCTCACTATAATTAAAGCTTCTGGTGTGAATTTGACCTTCACCAATCTCATTGCTCCAATAGAGGACACTTTTTTCAATTTTGCTTAGCGTTACATCTGCACCATTTGCTCCGCTAACCTTCATACTACTTAGTTTCCTATATAGATCGCTGTAAAGCCTCTTCTGTTCGATAGTCTTATTGCTATTGATGTTAAATGTTGTAATCATGCGCTTACCAAGGTCAAACGGAATATCTTGATAATTGCCGTACGCCTCGTTATACACCAAGAGCAGTTGATTTCGGCTAAGCTTTGCCTCTGCATACCCGAGCTCGTAGGCTACATTGCTATTGATTTGTGGCTTATTAGCGGGAGTGCTACCCGTGATTGTGATATCACCAACAAAAATGTTTGAATTTGATATTTTTCGTTGGATTATATCAATAATATGTTCTGCGCCAGTTTCGTTTCGAGTATCTTCAGTGTATTCAATATCAAGTTCATCACACACTTTCCTGAGAACTCTTCGGATCAGCTTGGTATTATCTGGTATATCACTTTGCCATGAATAGAATAATCGCATAATAACTTTACCCTAACCTAGATCCAATCGCTATTTCAAGTTATGAATACTTTGATTCCTCCATATAATCAGCAACAATATTTATTACCTGTTCAACGGAAGCATTACAATTTTTAAAAAATATTCGAGTAAACACCTCGCTGTCATACTTCCTAATTAGATCGCTGACAAGAGCGTGAACGAACGACTGAGTCGCACCTGTTACATCCTTAAAATCAATTACAATATTATTCTCACCTTTTTCTAGCGCAGGCGCAAGGTGCTTGGTCCGGATATCACTGGCGACGTCTTTGTTTTCCGCAAAGCTACCAGCATAATCAATTATCTTAACAACTATCATAAGTCTCCTCCTTACTTTTGGTTAAATAAACTGGGGTCGATAACGTTCTCTGCGACGCTGTCTCACTGCAGATGAGTATGCTTGCCTAATAGCGGCTAATACTGATGAAAACTCATCAATTTTATCAAGAGAAATATCTATTGCCACTAGTGTCCCTGGAAATTCAGGAGCATCGTTTTTCTGTGAATTTCTATCCTTATCCGGATCAGCATTTAACCGAATCGTCTTAACATCAGGCCTGCGCTTCAAAAGACGATACACCGCGGTCCCGCTGTAAATAGCAAAGTAATCTCTTGTGAGCATTGATATTGATTTTACAAAAAACAACCCAGCACCCGCATTCTGTTCCGTACCACCTTCACGCTTCGTAGTTCCCGATACACCAGGCACCAGCGCCCACTTAACTGCATCAAGATCGGTTTTTGTCTTCATAGGCCAATTTTTCATCATAGATTTTGCGATACCTATACCCGTATCACAAATCCCCAAACGAATTAGTTTGCTTTCTTGGTAATACTGGGCAGCAATAATAGCACCATTTCTTGAATATGAATGCTCTAAAACATTACGCACTAATTCTCCTAATGTATACTGGATCGCATCTGCCTTCTCAGGCTTTAAGTGCAGAAGTGGAATTATCTCCGAAATAAAATCCGATTGCTCATCAGCTGTTTTAATCTGCACAATTGGCACAAAACGTCCCGCGGATTCATGGTTAGAAATCTTAAAAGGAGAGTCTTTTTTCAATATCCTAAAGAGTCCCATTCGATCTAGGTAATGTCCAGATTTTGCAGTAATCTCATCAAACTCAATATTTTCAGGGTCAACCGTGAGACCCAGCGCGGCAACCATAGCTAAGACAGCAGGATGAACACTGATCCACTTGTCATTTGTAGTGATCTCCAATTTTGATGGGTCAGACGGGTCAAACCCATCAAGAAACATATCAAAATTCCTCAAATAATCATTATTGGATAAATGTATTTTCATAAACATTATTATGCCAGTAGGTTACGTTTCTTGTCAATATGTAATCTACTGGCAAATCATATTTGGACCAGTAGGTTACGTTTTCAAAAAATCCGTAATTTAGATAGGATATTGGTAGCAAACAACCCGTACATCCTATATTCGCCGTTCCTGCGCCCACAAAAACATCTTCCTTCTCAAGCCTTTGGCTAAAAATCCTACTCTCGAACTTTTCGCTAGATGGTAATCAACCGAGGTGCAAACTAAAAGAACCATTCGAAACGATGGTTCTTGCAATAAAAATTCAACTTGGCTCCGGCAGCTGGGCTCGAACCAGCGACCTAATCGTTAACAGCGATCCGCTCTACCACTGAGCTATGCCGGAATATAGTTATAGTATACCGGCAATACCCCTGTTGGTCAAGTGTTAAGTTGTCTTCTGTGGCGTTTCGAGAACAGCCAGCGCGTGTTGCAAAACCTTCGCCTGCTCAAGGCTGACCGGTGTTGGGGCTTTTTCTCGTTTGGTAATTTCGGATTTTAGCCATTCTATGTGTGGATTCTCGGGCTGCCGCGGAAGCTTTGGCACTACGGAAACAACTTCAAGTGACCGCGCAGAATGATCTTTCTTATTCAACCACCCCCGTGCAATTAAACCGTCGACATGCACGGCAACTGTAGAAACCGATTTATAGCCAAGGGCTCGCATAATCTCGCGGTAACTTGGCCCGTAACCGTTTCCCTTTACAAACCCTTCAATAAATTCAAGCAGTTCGCGCTGCTTTTTACTTGGTCTTTCTTGCATTGCTTCCCCCTACCAAGGCTACCGCTGCCAGCCCCCACCAGATAATCGACACAGTGTCGTCTACCCACACCGGTTGAATAAGACCAATTAAGGCAAAGCTGACACCACTAGCAAAAACGCCTAATGCCAACCAATCTTTGCGGCCCCGCCACAATCTCGCCATAATGATTATGAAGATCGCAAGAAACAGTGCTAGCCCAAGCCAGCCAGCTTCATGCGCAATAAACAAATATTGATTTTCGATAATTACCGGATTTTCAGTATAGAGTGACGCCGAACCGGTACTCCCAACACCCGCGCCTAGCGGCTGCTGCATAAGTCTCTCCAAGCCAAACGCGAGCGAATCGGCATGCGCATCGTTGGAACTTATCGCACTACCACCTTCAGGGTTTTCGTGAAGTAATACGTTTGATATAAAAGTATTGTCCCGAGCAGCTATTAAGCCACCTATCAGTGCAAAAACAATACCGCAGACTGCAATCCAGCTCCAGCGCGGTAACTTGCGTGCGACCGTAGCAGCGAGCACCAACCCAATCGCCACGACCGCGCCTATCCAGGCACTGCGCGAGTAGCTGATCCACAGCGCTACCACACTACATATACTTAAGATAATTATTGCCCAGCGATATTTCACCGACAGCCAAGCTTTCGTGCGCACTAAAACCGCCGTTATGATCGCTAGCACCATACCAGCATATGCCCCGAGTGGATTCGGCCCGCGCAGCGTACTATTAACACGTACAAAGTTGTCGTTTTGGTCTACCGTTAAATACGGTGCGATTGTTTCTTTGCTGTAGCCAATATACACCAAAATATCACGCGGCAAAAACAACTGTAATGTTGCGAATCCTACGACAATAAATGCACCAATTACTCCTATGGTGAGAAAAAGTTGACGATAGTGTGGCAAAGCTTTCAATGCAACATACATCAGCCCAAAGAAAAGAATATAGCGTAGATCAATCGCCAAGCCCGCCATTGTCGCCTCCGCCGGAAGCTTGAAAACAAATAAAAGTACAAAATGCAGCCCTGCATACGCAACAATCAACCAAAACACCTTATCCTGGGCGAGTTCTGGCCACATCTTTCGGCGGCTCACCATACCGGCTACTAACCCCGCCGCAAATAGCATCAACAACTCTTTCCAAACCTTGAAAAAGAGTTCGTTTTCGGGCCAAAGCGACCCCAACCACACGCTCAGCGGTGCATGCACAACAATACCAGCAAAGATAACGGCCAAAAGAAGGACTGAGAGTTTTTCCGAGAGTAGCGATTTCATTATCTCTAGTTTACTCTAAAAAATGGTATAATCACAATTACAAATGCCTACGCGAAACACTAAATTCTACAGTTTTCTGCTTGTTGTCGCTGATTTTGTCGTGCTACTGGCCGCTTTTTCGGTGGCATATATCTTGCGCGTACAATACGACGAGCGCCCCCTGTTGAATGAAGTCTATGCGCTCGATTACTTTCTTACTTTCTTATTTATTGTGCCGTTTTGGATTGTTATTTTTGCTTTTCTTGGGCTGTATCAGGCCAATGTTTATAACCGCCGATTGGTTGAGTGGGGCAAGATCGCACTTGGTTGTATTATCGGCATTCTCTTTATTATTGGCTGTGAATACTTTACTGATACGCCGCTTTTTCCAGCTCGACTCGTACCACTGTACGCACTAGTAGGTGCGTTTGTGCTGATTGTGCTTGAGCGCGAAATATTGCGACTAGTGCGCAGTTGGCTATTCTATTTTGGCCGTGGCATCAATCGCGTGCTAGTGATTGGCAATTCGGCTGCCACCCGTGATATCGCCCACAATTTGGCCGATACTTACCGTAGTGGCTACAAGATCGTGGCGATTGCCGGACCGAAAAAGGTGATCCCGCCAGGATTGGACGTGCATCATTTTACTTCTGTAGACAGTGCACTCAAAAAAGTCCGTGACCTGCGTGTAACCACTATCATCCAAACCGATTTGTACGACTCACACGACCGCAACGAACGGATTTTGGGCGCTGCTCAAACCCACCATATTAGCTACAACTTCATCCCCGGTGAGCCGGAATTTTACACTGGTAAAAACACAGTCGACGTTTTCCTTGGCTACCCCATGATTACCGTCAGCCAAACACCACTAACAGGCTGGGGGTCGATTGCCAAGCATATCTTTGACACCATCGTCTCGTTCCTCCTTATCATTCTACTTTCTCCGCTCTTTGTTGTGTTGATTTTATTACAACTTATTCTCAATCCCGGACCGATCTTTTATGTCAGCAAACGTCTAAGTAAGTTTTCGATTCCAATCGATCTGATCAAATTCCGCAGCATGAGCGCCAAATACGGCAAAAAAGACGCTGCCGAAGAATTCCGCGTGATGGGCCGCGAAGATTTGGCACATGAGTATGAAAAACACCGCAAAGTCGAAAAAGACCCACGCATCACTAAATTTGGCCAGTTCCTACGCGTCACCTCGCTCGACGAATTACCACAACTATTCAACGTTCTTAAAGGCGATTTGAGCTTGGTTGGCCCGCGCCCAATCTTACCGCAAGAAACCAAGTTTTCCCCAAGTCGCACAGCACTTCTCCACAGCGTGCGTTCTGGCGTAACCGGTTTGTGGCAAGTTTCTGGCCGCAGCAACCTGAGCTTTGAAGAACGAATCGAACTGGAGCTTTTCTATGCCCAAAACTGGAGCTTTTGGCTCGACATTAAAATTCTATTTAAGACCGTCGGCGTGGTGTTTGGTAAACGGGGAGCCAAATAGTGGCTGCGCCTAAAATCGCCATTGTCTGCGATTTCCTCACCACCCTGGGCGGCGCCGAAAACGTCGTGCTGGCTATGCACGAAGCTTTCCCTACAGCACCAATTTACACTGCTATCTACAATCCCGATAAAACCCCGACATTTCGCGAGCTAGACGTTCGTACCTCGCGCTTGCAAAAACTTCCGAAGAAGCTACGTGCTTACCACAAATTATTTCCAACCATGGCCGTAAAAGCTATGCGTAGCCTCGATCTAAGCGAATTTGATATCATCCTCACCAGCACCTATCTGCATGGCCACCAGGTTACAAAAACCCGGCCAGACCAAACCATTATTGCCTACTGTCACACGCCGCCACGCTACTATTGGAGCCATTACGACCTTTACCGGAAAGACCCAGGCTATGGCAAGCTAAATCCGCTCATCCGCGCGCTCATGCCACTCATGATACCCCGCCAGCGAAAACTCGACCTTGAAGCAGCCAAGCAGGTTGATGTATACGTGGCTAACTCGACCGAAACCCAAGAACGGATCAAAAGATATTATGGTCGAAGCAGTACCGTGATTCATCCGCCGGTCGATGTGAATCGCTTTACACCCGCCCGCACCCGTGGTGACCATTACGTCACACTTGGTCGCCAATTGCCTAACAAACGCTTCGACCTTGCCGTTGCCGCGTGCACCAAACTTGGCGAAGAGCTTCACGTTTTTGGCAATGGTCCGTTGCACGACAAACTAGTGGCAATCGCCGGCCCGACCATACATTTCCACACCGACCGGTACGGCGATGCCTCCAATGAGGCAGTTGAACAAGCACTCAACACTGCCAAAGGCTTCGTCTTTCCGTCCGACGAAGATTTCGGCATCGTGGCGGTCGAGGCATTGGCTGCCGGTGCACCCGTAATTGCTTATAACAAATCCGGCACGCGCGACATCGTGCAAGATGGTGAGAGTGGCGTGCTTTTCGATGAGCAAACCATCGATGCCGTCGCCAGTGCGATGAAAAGAGCTGAAAGCATGACGTTTCTTCCAGGAACACTTCGCCGCAAGGCAAAACGATTTGATAAGAGTTTATTTATTACGAAGATTCGTAAGGTTATTGCGGATAATATCAATTAAATTTAGGTGACACGATAGACTTTTACTACCGTGTCACCAAGTTATATCACACTCTAGCTAAAGTCACCGATAGCGAGGGTATCCATCGTCGCAACCGATTGTCGGAGTGATTGCCATGCATTAGTACCATTCAAAGAAACACGCCACCCGATGCCTTCAACACCTGATGCTTGGAAAACGTCATCGAGATGGCCGTCACTATCAAAATCACCTATGGCGAGTGAAGTACTGGACGTCTCCGAACTGAGGAGTGGTTGCCATGAGTCAACACCATTCATGGAGGCACGCCACGTAGCGCCAGTAGCCTGAAAGATATCATTGAGATATCCGCCACCATCAAAATCACCAAGCATGAGTGTATTCATGGTTGTAGTTGACTGTCGCAAAGATTGCCATGAACCCGTGCCATTCATAGACACTCGCCAACCAACACCCTCAACACCTGATGCTTGGAAGATGTCGTCAGTAAAGCCGTCGCTATCGAAATCCCCAATTGCCAAAGTATTCATAGATGCTGCCGAATCCTTCAGTGGCTGCCAGGCTGTACTACCGTTGAAAGAGACTCGCCAGCCCCTGTCAGTGCCACTGACACCCGTAGCCTGGAAGACATCATCGATATGACCATCACCGTCGAAGTCGCCTAGAGCAAGGGTATCCATCGTAGCCGTAGACATCTTCAAAGGCTGCCACGGGCTTGTACCATTCAAGGAAACACGCCAACCAACACCCTCAACACCTGATGCTTGGAAAACGTCATCAAGGTGGTCATCGCCATCGAAGTCGCCTAGAGCCAGTGAGCTCATCGACGTCGCTGAATCCCTAAGCGAGACCCATGCCCCCATACCATCGATAGACACTCGCCACCCTCTATCAGTACCACTGGCACCAGTGGCCTGGAAGATGTCATCCAGACCCTCAGGAGATGGCGGCGTAGGATTTTGATTACCCGGATCGTGCACCACTCCTCGAATCGTCCCCGTACCAGCTCGCGACAGAGTACCTGCAGAGAAAGTGTACTGACCCGTAGGGTCGTTGTTGTACGTGTTCTGTTCAACAACATTCACCGTAGAGCCAACTACAGAGTCGACGATCGAGACATGTCCCGCTCCATATGAATACGGCGTGTCGGTATCATGGATGATCATATCGCCGGGCACCAAGGAAGTAATACTTCCATTCGCCTGACGACTCATGCCCAGAGCTGATGCCTGGTCATAGATCTGGTAGGCATAGCTGACATTCGCGAAAATGCCACCATGCCAGCCACGAGCCTGATAAAGGCGCTGTGCCAATTCAACGCACTGCCACCAGTTTCCAGACCAGCCACCGACATGTGCCTGATCACCACAGGAAGGGTCTGTGCTCGGAGCACAAACGTTCACTCCCTGGCCATTAAGCCACGACGAACCCGCAAGCAGGACAGTCGCACTAGCCTGGGCAGGTGCTTGCACACCTATGATCGATGCCGCTACAACAGTCATGAGAAGCAGGAAAGCGCAAAGCCGCCCCACCAATCTCGACTTGGTTGATTTTTTCAATGTACTCACCCTTTCGAGCGTTGTAACGCCGGGATTTCCGGAAATCTCAATCTCTCGATAACGTTCAGCGAATTATATACCAAAAATGTTATTTATTCAATCATTTCCACACAACGCAATGTTCCAGAATTAAAAAGCCAGTTTGTGGTCGAGAACCGAATCCTCGACCACAAACTGGACTAATTGACTGTTACGCGCGAATATTATTCCACGCCCAGCCAGACGGTGTGGCATCAAGCGCAGGCGACTGCAAGACAGTAGAACTGCCAGGCAGACGCCAAGCGTTTACCGCACCCACACCCGTCTTATACAGAGCGACAGCATCCGCGTACCCGTCCCCATTGATGTCGCCGAGTCCGGTGGCCTTGATGTAGGTCCACCCCCAGCTTGTCAGTGAACGATCAGGAGTAGCGCCCGTATCTTGGATACCACTGCTGCTACTTGGCATCCTCCATACATTCACTGCACCCGTTCCGGTACGGTAGAAGATGACAACATCTCCATAGCCATCACCGTTAACATCGTCGATACCCGCCGTCTTCACATCAACCCAAGCATGACCTTCGAGGTTCTGATCGAGCCAGGGTGACTGGAGACCATTGGAATTCGCCGGAAAGCGCCACACGTTTACCGTCCCGTTACCAGAGCGATAGAGCGTCACCAGATCAGCACGACCATCGTTGTTGATGTCTGCAAGACCGCCCGACTTGATGTCGTTCCACACCCAACTAGTGCGAATCTGATCGAGGAACATACCCCCAGTCAGTCCGGTTACCGTACCCGGCGTCCGCCAGACATTCGTGCTACCATCGCCTCTCTTGTAGAAAAAAGCGAGATCCGCGAGGTCGTCGCCATTGATATCATTGAGACCACCAACCTTGATGTCTTCCCACGCAAAATCGGGCAAATGCTGATCAAGAACCGGCGTTTGGAGTCCTGTCGCGCTACCCGACAGCCGCCAGATGTTAGTGCCACCAGCACCCGACAAATGGAAGATAACCAGATCGGCATAGCCATCACCGTCAACGTCCGAAAGGCCGCCCACTTTTGTACTCGACCAACTCCATGTGGAAAGGAATTCATCAAGAATAGGTGATTGCAGCCCACTTGCACTTCCTGGGAAGCGCTGTACGTTGACGCTCCCATCATCCTTACGGTAGAGCGCCACAGCGTCGTCATAGCCGTCGTTGTTGACATCTCCGACCATCTGAATGGCCTGGTGAGGACAGCCGAAGTTACTGGCCGACCCATACACTGTCGGACAGGAGTCAGAGCTATCAGGGATGCCATCGCCATCAGCATCAGGAGGTGTTGGTATGCCCCCACAGTTATTGCTTACGTATGCAGGAGCTGTTTGATTAGCACTCTGTCCTGGACTGAGCGCAACACCGTTGGCATATAGAGTTGCTTGACGGACGCCATTGTAAACTTGTTCCCAGTGGAGATGTGGAGCCGTAGAGCCACCCGTACTTCCTACGAAGCCAATCACTTGGCCAGCACTCACTTGACCGGACACACGTCCATTCTGCTGCAGATGTGCGTAGACCGTTTTCCATCCGCCACCATGATCAATATTGACCATGTAACCGCCGTAGTTAGGCTGATATTCAAGCGATGCGGTGCCGGATGCGCTTGCAACAACCGCGCGACCATTATCGTCTGGATATACATTCCAGTCGATCGCGTCATGACCACCATACGTGCTGGCGTACCAGGTTTCCCCACAAGGGAAAGGCATCTGGAAAGCAGGTTGATCCGCCCGCGCAGTTCCCGCCGTGGCAATCAATAGGCCCAGCGTGAAGACGATCACAGCCCCTACTGAGCTGACGAGTCGCCATTGCTGTCTTGGTATGTGCTTTTGCACGGTACTCACCCTTTCGAGTGTTGTTGGAAACGCCTTCAAGATCGAAAACGTTCAGGGGATTATAATCTGGAAATAGGATTATTGCAATATTTTTAGATAATTTCATAATTTGTGCCGGGACTGTACTATCCGCATTACGCAAACAGCACAGTCCCGGTTTAGTCCTCCGTACGAATACGAAAGCTAATTTATACTAGACGTCACCATCGGTATTCGTCGCCCAAACAGCGTCATTCGACGAGTTGCGGGCAACCATATTGCCATCGGACTGCATGACCAGCTTCTGGATACCCTTCTTTCCAGTTGCCCACAGAGCCGTCTGGCTGGCAGAGTAGATCACCATGTTTCCGTCAGACTGCATACCGAGGTAGGCATCGGAGTTACCAGCCGTCGGAGACTTCCAGAGCTTGTGCCAACCCGGACCATAAACGGCGAGCTCGCCGTTAGAATGCATCACGGTGACATAGCGCTTATCCGACGAACGGAAATACTGCTTTTTGGTCAGAGTCATACCGCTATTCAAGTGGTCTGAGCCCTTATAGACCAGGCCGAGCGTACCCTGAGAGATATTGTTCGCCCACACTGCCTGGTTCGAGGAGTTGCGCGCGACAAGGTTCCCATCGGACTGCATGACCAGCTTCTGGATACCTTTCTGGCCGGTCGACCACAAAGGCGTATGATTCGAAGCGTAGATGACGATGTTGCCGTCGGACTGCATACCGAGATACGCGCCAGAGTGACCATCCGTGCCAGAAGCCCAGATAGCACCGCTCTGTCCATACTGAACGAGGTTGCCGTCGGACTGCATCATCAGCACGAAGCGACCGTCGATCGAAAGGATATACTGATTACCGTACATCCTCTGGCCATTCTGGAGCTGATCACTCCCCAGGAATGTGGCATTACCAACACCGTTCCAACCCGAATAGGGCGGGTTGACGATGTCCTTGAAATGGATGTACCCCGTCGGATTTGTCTTGCTGATGGAACGACGATGATAGCTGCCGGTATAACCGTAGTTATACTCCTGAATTGTGACCTGGTCACCACTCACGGCTTCTACCCACGCAACGTGGTTAGAATTCCACCAGGCTACTGAACCCACAGCCGGAGTCGAATTGACAGTGTAGCCGTTGTTCGAGGCCCAGTTGCCCCAGTTGGAGGCGTCACCGATCGCACGCGGCATCTCGAAACCATTGCGGTCGTGGAGCGCCCAAGCGACCCACGAAGTGCAGTACCGAGTGTAGTAGCCCCAGTCGTCAACGTAAGCGCCAAGCGCTGCCGAACGCCACGGCTCGGGGTAGTTGTCTCCAGGAAACGCCGAAGCGGGCGTAGCTGCAAGTGGAATCGCCGCAAACGGCCCCAAGGCCGCAGCGGTCAGAAGAAGACGGCGTCGTACACCGCGTCCTCGCTCATTCTCTACCGAACTGGACATGTTCTCACCTTTCGGTGCTGTGAGTATCCGGATGTCCCGTTAATTCAATGGCATTGAAAAATACTCAAAAGAGATTATAAGATAAAATTCAGAAAATAGCTACTGCCTTAATAAAGCATATAGGTATGATTTTAGCTTACATATACACATGCTATACTTAAAATATGAATATACTTGTGACTGGTGGGGCCGGGTACATTGGCTCTCATACTATTATTGAACTCGTTGCGGCTGGACATACCGTGCATGTTGTCGACAATTTATCAAACAGCAGCGCCGAGGCGATCCGGCGGGTGGAAGAAATCACGAGCACTTCTATTCCACTAGAAATCTTCGACCTCCAGAATAAAGCAAAGCTCGACGAACTTTTTAGTAACAATCAGTTCGATGCAGTCATACATTTTGCCGGTCTCAAGGCAGTTGGTGAGTCGACGGCAAAACCACTACTTTATTACCGTACAAATATTGATGCTACGCTGTCACTTCTTGAAGTGATAGATAAATACAATATCCGAAAGCTTATTTTTAGTTCATCGGCAACCGTATATGGATTGGCACCCTATCCTTACCAAGAAACTCACCCAACCGGCCAAGGCATCACTAACCCATATGGTCGCACCAAATATATGATCGAAGAGATGCTACGCGATACAGCGGCTGCAAATACACAGAACCAGTTCACGACACTGCGCTACTTCAATCCTATTGGTGCACACCCGAGCGGCAAAATCGGCGAAGATCCACAGGGAATCCCCAACAACCTCATGCCGTACATTGCGCAGGTAGCTGTTGGGCGTCGCGATAGCCTGCGTATCTTTGGAGACGATTACCCTACGCGTGACGGTACGGGCGTACGCGACTATATTCATGTGGTTGACCTGGCAAAGGGTCATGTTGCGGCGCTAGAGCACCTTGAACCAGGCTTTGATGCAATCAATCTTGGATCTGGCATTGGTACGTCTGTTTTTGAGCTGCTTCATGCATTTGAAATTGCCTCTGGCCGTACAATTCCTTATGAGATTGTAGGTAAACGTGAGGGTGATTTGCCAGAGTTCTACGCCAATGCCAGCAAGGCACTTGAAAAATTAAATTGGAAGACAGAGTTATCGATCGAGGATGCTTGCAGAGATACGTGGCATTGGCAATCCAATAATCCAAACGGATATAAATTATAGCAAATGAGCCCCGGCACAATACCGGGTTCATTTGCTTATTGTTCTTGTTATTTAGCTTCAGCCTGAAGCTTCTTTGCTACTTCACCGGTACGGTGACTGGCATCTTTTCGCGCCACGAGTAACCCATCGCGCGTATTTACCACTACAACGTCAGTTAGCCCGATCACTGCCACTGGCTTACTCTCTTCGTTGCGAATATAAACACCGCTCACATCGATAGGATGGAGGTTTTCACCCTTGAAGTAGTTATTGTCTTCGTCGCGCGGAACAACATCGTGCAAGTCCTTGAACGACCCAACATCCATCCAATCAAAACTCGCTGCAACAACAGCAAGGCTTTTCGCCTTTTCAATCAATGCCACATCAATCACTTGGTTATCTAAAGCCAGGTAGGCCTGCTGGTATTCGTTACTGCCAGGTTGCGATACCGCTGCAAGACTCTCAAAACTTTCTCGAAGAACTGGCGCACTCCGGTCCATCTCGTTAAGAAACGTATTGACCGACCCTACAAAATAACCACAATTCCACAAATATTTTCCTGAATCAATATATTGCTGAGCCGTTTCTTGATCGGGCTTTTCTTTGAACGATTCAACATGGTACACCCCATTTTCGGCATCAATAGCACCATCGCGTTGGATATAACCAAATCCGGTAGCAGGGAATGTCGGCTCAACTCCAATAAGCGTAATTTCGCTCAAGTTCGTTGAAGTCTGCGCCGCTACATTAAACGAGCGGGCAAAACCCTCAATGTCACTCACGTGGTGATCGGAGTGAATAAACGCAATTGGCTCATCGCGACTATGCTTGCGCGAAATAACATCGAGCGCAAACACAATACAGTGCGCCGTCCCCCGCCTGCCCGGCTCAATCAAAAAAGCCTCCTCGGGAAGCTCGGAAAGTTGCTCGCGAACATGATGCGCATGACCAGCCTCGGTGACAACATAAATTGTATCGCCAAGACGCAAGGCACGGTCATATGCAGTCTGCAGCAACGTGCGTTCGCCAGTAAGTTTTAATAAGTGTTTTGGATATTCTGAAGTCGAAAGCGGCCACAGGCGCGTGCCTGAACCGCCAGCTATAATAACAACAATCATATATCTATTATATCAAGTTGACACATAATCTTTCTATTACGTTGTAATAAGCACCAAAATTCCTACTTCACAATAAGACAACATGCAAGATGACACCCAACCGATACAATGAATATATGGAAATGAAATATTGTCGACGCTGCAACAGTAAACTAGTGAACCTCCACGACCACGTATATAAATGCGAGAATGCTCATACAGTATACGCCAATTCCTCTCCCGCTTGTGCCCTGTTCCTTCTCAACGATACACATGAGGTACTAGTCGCTATTCGTGCTCATAACCCCGGCAAAGGTCGTTTTGATGTACCGGGAGGCTTCTGCGATGATTACGAAACGCTTGAGGCAGCCCTGCAACGTGAACTCATTGAAGAAATTGGACTTACCCCAGACCAGTACTCCACGCCTACATATATCACTAGTGCACTCGATAAATACGACTACGGCGGCGAGGTAATCAACGTTCTCTCGGGTTTATTTTGGGCACGAATAAAAGGTACGCCAACATTTACACCTCAAGATGATGTAGCTTCTGTTCAGTTTATTTCTGTGAATGACCTTAATGCAGAGGAATTTTACTTCAACGCCGTACAAGTTGGGTTTCGACAACTTCAAGAGTCTCTCAATCGATCGTTGTAAAATCTACTTTGTTATTGAAGCCCGAATAATACAACACAAAAGGTTAGAGGTTTGTTATATACTAAAAAGTATGAATAGTAAAAAAATGCTTATCACAGGTGGTGCAGGGTTTATTGGGGCAAACTTTGTACACTACACACTCAAGAACCGTCCTGAATATCAAGTCACCGTTATTGACAAACTTACCTACGCGGGCAATCCAGACAATCTTAAAGAAGTACTAGAAAAAATAGATTTTGTCACTGGTGACATCGGTGATCAAGAGCTAATTAATCGTCTGGTTAGCGAGACAGATATTGTGGTGCATTTTGCCGCTGACACCCACAACGACAACTCTCTCAGCGACCCCTGGCCATTTATAGAGAACAACATTTTAGGCACATACCACTTACTTGAGGCTGTGCGCAAATACGATAAACGCCTCCATCACATCTCAACCGACGAAGTGTTTGGCGACCTTGCACTCGACGACCCGAATCGCTTCACTGAAAAAACGCCATACGAACCATCAAGCCCCTATTCCGCAAGTAAAGCAAGCAGCGACCACTTAGTGCGTGCCTGGATCCGCAGCTTTGGCGTAAAAGCTACTATCAGTAATTGTTCAAACAACTACGGCCCCTACCAGCACATCGAGAAATTTATTCCTCGCCAAATCACCAATATATTGAGCGATATAAAACCGAAACTATATGGCACTGGGGAACAAGTTCGTGACTGGATTCATGTCGATGACCATAACGCTGCCGTGCACTTAATTCTCGAAAAAGGCAAACTTGGCGAGACATACATTATCGGAGCAGATAACGACCATGTCAACAACAAGGCCGTGATCGAGATGATTTGCGAAGTTATGGGCAAACCACGCGATTGGTATGAGCACGTTAACGACCGGGCTGGACATGATATGCGCTACGCCATGGACAGCACCAAGCTTCGTGCCGAGCTAGGCTGGCAACCTCAATATACCGACCAAAATGGTATGATGGACGGCTTAAGGCAAACGGTCGACTGGTACACGCAGCACGAGGACTGGTGGAAAAACGAAAAATCAAAGATCGAAGCAGCTTACGCCGCAAAAGGTCAATAGACGCCACGTCCTTCTAAAATACGCCTGTTTCGCAGGCGTATTTTAAGTACTAACCTTTCTTTCAAAGGCTTCGAGAATCTCCGGAATCATGATCTTATGATGCTCCAGAGTTGTACTCGGAAGATTATCAGTAGAGAAGAAACGGCCCTCCATAAGTTCCTCGTCTTTTGTGTCCGTTTCAAAATAAAACAATTGATCCAATTCACGCCCTCGTGCAACGTCCCAAAACTTCATACCAACATACTGCAGCTCTCCCTTCATTCTCACTACACCTTTTAGCTCTCCCTCAAGCACTCGGTTGACACCGGACAAAAAGTCAGTTCCTTCATTGTCCGTTGAGCGAATGACCGTACCCGGTATATGCCAGCCATTCGGCCAGTAGGGATCATTCGCAGGACGCTGCGTTAAGAGCACTTCAACCCTGTCATTGGCCGTTCGGCGTACCGGTGCTACCTCCATGGTTGGCATCGTAACTTTTTCGGCCACAGCCAAAAATAGCTCTTCAGGCAAAAACCCTTTCTGCAAGCGACGCAGAACATGAGCAGCAAATGATATTTCTTCTGATGTGGGTTCATTCTCAGACATTATGACTCTAATTATACACAACGTAGATAGAATACATTATTGACTTTATATCATAATCATGTTATTATTTACACATGAATAAGTCAGCAAACAACAACGAAAAAATAAATACAGTAAATCCTGGGCAAGAATTTTCACCTACGCCCGAAGACATCGAAGCAATCGAACGCTTTAAAACTAACCCAGCCCTGCTTCAAGAACTCCTCAATAGCAGTGAAAGTGCACGGGCAGCCGCCCTAGGAAATGTCTTTGGCCAGGAAGCTTATCAGGAACAAAGTCGTCTATCATTCGAAGAGTTCACCGAGCTTGCAGAAAAGTCAATACTTACATGTCTTGAACTAGTACCTTTAAGAAAAAACCCCGAAACAGGTTCGACACAGGTACTTCTCTATCAGCGTCCAGAATCCGACCCTTGGTGGCCCGGAGAACTACATAGTTCCGGAACCGTCGTGCTTAAAAAAGACATGGACAATCATGCACTGCCATTTGATCGACTTCTTGGCGAAGAAGGTGAGCTAAAAGGAGGCGTTCAAACCAACAGCCAGCCAACCTTTGTTGAGCAGAGTTATCGTTCACCTGAAGATACGGGTCGAGGTACCGAATTGGCATTAGTATATTATATCGAGGCTACTCATACTAGTGAAAACCCCACCGTTGGTACCTGGATTGACGTTGACGAATCATTTCCTGGTAACGCTGGTGGCCAAGTTATTGAGCATCACATAGAGATGGTCACTACGGCAGCTCGTAGATTCGAGAATGACAAAAGAGTCGAAGAGCTTGCTCGTCAAACTGGCAATACCGCCTTGCGTCACAATCAGTAGCGTAGACGATTCCAAAGTGATATACTTTTAGTATGACGTCTTCTGCACAACTCGAATTTAGCAAGCAACTACAAAAACACGAAACATCAATTCCAGGGCTTATTGTCTTCGATCTTGCCGTGTTTGGCGATAACCGCGGCTGGTTTAAAGAAAACTGGCAGCGAGAAAAGATGACCGCCCTTGGTCTTCCCGATTTTGGACCTGTCCAAAATAACATTTCTTTTAACGATAAACGTGGCTCAACCCGGGGTATCCATGCTGAGCCTTGGGATAAGTTTGTTTCACTTGGAAAAGGCCGTATCTTTGGTGCATGGGTAGATATTCGCGAAAATAGTCCTACTTACGGACAAGTGTACACGACCGAACTCGACCCTACGAAAGCCATTTTTGTACCGGCTGGCGTCGCTAATTCTTATCAAACGCTTGAGGATGATACAGTTTACTCTTACTTAGTTAACGATCACTGGTCTGCCGATGCACAATATGCTTTTGTAAACCTTGCGGACAAGGCTTTGGGTATCGAATGGCCTATCCCGCTCTCTGAAGCAGAGCTGTCTGAAAAAGACAAAAACCATCCGATGCTGGCCGATACCACACCGGTAAAACGCAAGAAAATGTTGATTGTTGGCGCAAATGGGCAACTAGGCCGCGCCTTGCAGGCCGAGTTCCCAGATGCAGAACTTGCTGATCGCCAAAACTTAGATATTGCAAGCTCATCTCTTTCAACCGATCGCCGCTGGCGAGACTATGATACTATTTTAAATGCGGCAGCATATACAGCAGTAGATTTAGCCGAGACACCTGATGGTCGGCGAGATGCATGGCAAAGCAATGCCACAGGACTTGCTAATCTTGTAAAAATAGCAAACGAAAATCATATTACATTGGTTCATGTTTCCAGCGATTATGTGTTCGACGGCACTAAAGAAAGCTATAGCGAAGAAGACGATCTATGCCCTCTAGGAGTTTATGCACAAACAAAAGCAGCTGGTGATTTAATTACTAGCACAACTCCCCGACATTATATTGTCCGCACCAGCTGGGTAATTGGTGACGGCAACAATTTCGTACGGACAATGAAGTCGCTTGCTGACCGGGACATAAAACCAAGCGTTGTCAATGATCAAGTAGGTCGCCTCACCTTCACCGAAGATCTCGCAAAAGGCATTAAGCATCTACTTGATACGAGTGCCTCATTTGGGACTTACAATCTTACAAACGAAGGTACGTCTGCCAGCTGGGCTGAAATTGCACAAGAAGTCTATGAAGCTGCCGGAAAATCAGCAGATGATATTACCCCTGTTACAACAGAGGAGTATTACAAAGACAAAGAGGATATCGCTCCCCGCCCCTTACAAAGTACGCTCAAACTTGATAAAATAAAGGCTACAGGATTTACTCCACGAGAGTGGCGACAGGCCCTGCAGAACTACTTAGAGCAACAATAATCTTTTGCGAGGAGATTCGGTATGAAAGGTATTATTCTAGCGGGTGGATCAGGTACCCGATTATGGCCAATTACTAAAGGTATCAGCAAGCAGCTCATGCCAATTTATGACAAGCCAATGATCTACTATCCGCTCACAACCTTAATGCTGGCAGGGATCAAGGATATCCTTATCATTACCACACCAGAAGACCAATCTCAATTCCAGCGCCTCCTTGGAGACGGCTCAGATTGGGGTATTAGTCTACAGTATGCCGTTCAGCCTTCACCAGACGGCCTCGCTCAAGCTTTCATTATTGGCGAAGAATTTATCGGCAACGACAAGGTCGCTCTCGTACTTGGCGATAATATTTTCCATGGTTCCGACCTCGGAAGGTCGCTAAAACAATGTACCGATCCAGATGGCGGAATCGTCTTTGCCTACAAAGTATCCGACCCAGAGCGCTATGGAGTTGTTGCGTTTGACGACAATAACCAAGCTATTTCGATTGAAGAAAAGCCAAAGCAACCAAAGTCGGACTTTGCTGTTGTTGGACTTTACTTCTACGATAACGATGTTATTGAAATTGCAAAGAACGTTAAACCGAGTGATCGCGGCGAACTAGAAATCACCGCCGTCAACGAAGAATATCTTCGACGCGGCAAGCTAAAGGTAACCACACTCGACCGTGGTGACGCATGGCTTGATACAGGCACAATTGACTCTATGACTGATGCAACCGACTATATTCGTGTTATCCAGCGTCGAACTGGGCTTATTGTTGGAAGTCCCGAGGAAGTTGCGTATCGCGAAGGCTTTATCGACACCGAACAACTTGAAAACCTTGCTCAACCACTTGAGAAATCTGGTTACGGCATGTACTTAAGTTCATTAAAGTAAGTATATTTGTAGTCAATACCAGTCTCTTGAAGAGATCTGTTTTTGAGTGTATAATTTTTAACATAAGCATTGTATATACTTTTTAAAATGAAAATTAAACCTACAAAAAAGATAACGCGAAGGTACCTGCTCTGGGGAGCAATAGTATTAGGAGTATTAGCACTCGGAGTCACGGGCTTCTACTGGGCAAATTCCCATCTCAGCAATGACAATAATATCGACTATACTCAGCCAACAGAAGAACAAAAAAAATCCGGAACAGAGAAGAAAAAAGAAACTATAGAAAGTGACCCGCCTAAGTCGTCGGGCGAGACCGACACCCCCCCAACACCCATTCCTCAACCCAATGGAAAAGATAAGATAGATATGGCAATTACTGCCACCAATCAAGATGGGTCTATTTTACAAATACGTGCGCTCATCTACGGAGTAGTCGATGGCGGCACGTGCACTCTAACACTCACTAGAGATAGTATGACGATCACAAGGAATGCCTCTGTTCAATCGCTTGCAAACTCAGCAACTTGCGAGGGCTTCGACATTCCCGCTGGAGAGCTTTCAGCTGGAACGTGGACAGCATCTATCTCATTTGAGAATAGCACTCTAACCGGCAACACGTCACAGGAAGTAATTATTCAGTAGGTTATGATAAGTAAAGTGATACATATAAGCAAAAGATTCACAATCAGTACCTGTTTCGCTGTTCTATTGTTCTTATGTCTTGCGTTCATCAATCAATCTCATGTTAACGCAGCACCTGTCGTTGGATTTAATCCCGGGCGTATCATCGACGATGATGTGTTCACAAATCATAATTCGATGAGCGTAGGACAAATCCAAGCGTTTCTGAATAGCAAGGTACCCTCGTGTGACACCTGGGGAACCCAACCTTCTGAATTCGGTGGAGGAACAAGAGCAGAATGGGGTACAGCGAGAGGCTACCCTCCTCCATATACCTGTTTGAGGGATTATATGGAAAACGGTAAGATGGCCAGTCAAATAATTTACGACACGGCGAAAGAGTTCAGCATAAACCCGCAGGTGCTTATAGTTCTCTTGCAAAAAGAACAAGGCCTCATTACCGACACGTGGCCCACTTCTGTTCAATACCGCACCGCAACTGGCTATGGATGCCCAGATACAGCACCCTGTGATTCTCAGTACTTTGGACTAACCAATCAGCTCCGATGGTCTGGACGTATGTTTCGTGCAATATTAAATAACAGTCCCACATGGTACACACCCTATGTACTTGGAAATAACTTCATTCGCTGGAATCCAAACAGTTCCTGTGGAGGCAGTACAGTCAATATCGAAAACCGCTCCACTCAGGCACTATATAACTACACTCCCTATCGGCCCAACCAAGCAGCTCTCAACGCTGGCTATGGCACAGGAGATTCATGCAGCTCATACGGCAATCGTAACTTTTACCTCTATTTCACCGACTGGTTCGGCACCACTATTGGAGCTAAACCAAGTAACGTACGTTTAGAGCCTGGAATATTTACGATCTCCAGCAAAATGACTTCCAGAGACATCGACTTGGCAAATGGATCAACATCCAATGGTGCACGTATACAGATATATGACGCCAATGCAACCGTCGCCCAGCAATGGCGCCTAAGCATTGATTCCGAGGGGTACTATACCATAAAGAGCGTCGCTTCAGGTAAAGTGCTCGACGCTACAAGTGGTGGGTTAAGGGATGGCACGCCCCTTCAGGCTTGGGATAGCAATGGAAGTTGTGCGCAGAAGTGGTCAATAACACTCCAGTCTCAAGGGTACGTAATACTCAATAAATGTTCCGGGAAAGCAATCGACATTACAGAGGCAAACGGCAACAATGGAACAAGGTTGCAGCTGTGGAGTAGTAACGGCTCTCGAGCACAGCTTTGGGATCTAAAAGCACTTGGCAATGAACCCGTAGAAGACGGATTATATGACATACGAAATACTTCCGGCCTTGCCCTCGAAATCGCAGAAGGCCGCACCGCAAATGGAACCAGGGTACAGCTTTGGAATAGTAATGGAACACCATCACAGTCTTGGCAGTTTACTCGTCAACCGGATGGCTCCTACACT
>Ga0105032_100006_pt1 | contig 118319 bp, 191 predicted proteins | sample RS_126metaG_FD_91481 | JGI IMG/M metagenome (GOLD analysis project Ga0105032, IMG submission 91481) | Switchgrass associated microbial communities from Austin, Texas, USA, to study host-microbe interactions - RS_126 metaG | ecosystem: Host-associated > Plants > Roots > Rhizosphere | place: USA... | reverse complement strand
CACATAAACGCAAAAGGCCGAGTCCGAAGACCCGGCCAATGCGGTAATATAATCCATCCTAAGTAGCGCCGCACGCAGCGCCCTAGACAACCCGGACTCATTTCCATAGGCTGTACTTAGATTGTATCAGATTCCTAGCTTCTTTTCAATTGCGGCTAGACGCTTCTGAACATCGTCTAGCTTCTCGTAGATACCACGAAGAATTGACATTGGAGCCCATGTTGGGTTCTCCTTTGTCTCGCGACCCTTTGGTGGCGTTGCCACATCTAGGTCCCAAACTTCCTTGTATCCAGCGGTCTTTGTTGCCACTGTTCCACCTCCTGTGCTTGGCTTTGTTGGCGTAGTTGGAGTTGTTGGAGCAGGCTTTGCATTTGGACCAGCCTTTAGGGTGTCAGCTACGTCGGAACGAACTCTTGTCATATCCATGATCTTTCCAGACGCATAACCTGGGTCCCACTTGTCATTAGACCATTCTCCGTGTCCAATTACAGACTTCTCAGTCCACTTATGGAAATCAAGAATAGCTGCTGATAGCTTTAGGGCTGTCTTGTACTGAGCGTCAGTCATCTTGTGAGAACCAGAGTACATAATCTCTACTCCATAGAAGTGAGCGTTTCCGTCCACTCCATTTGCATTTCCACGAGTTGGCTTAAGCTGTCCTGAGTAATCCTCATTGATTACGTGGTTGAGAACTGTTGGATCTCCACCACCAGCGTGATTTGCTCGTCCCCATCCAACTAGATAAACTGTGCCATCTGGCGCTAGACCAAAGTGGCAAAGAGGGCCAGGGAGAGTGCTAAGTCCATTGTAAAGAGTGCTTCCAGCGTATTCATCTGCGCTAGCAGATGCCACGTCTGCACCAGTGTGATGCCAGATGAAACCGTTCATTCCACCCCAGGCACCCTTTGAATTTCTGTTGTGGGTTTCCCAAGACTTTACTTCCTTGTACTTGATTCCCCACTTCTTAAGCTGAGCCACAACCTGTGCTGCGGTCATTGGTGTTGCCATATATCATTCACCTCCTCAGCCTACAGTCTATGTCTCTTGGGATTAAAAAGCAAAAGGCCGGTGCCCTAAGACACCGGCCAATTACATCAGCTAATATCGACTACTTCGCATCCACCAGCGGCGGAGCAAGCTAGCTCCTGAGAGCCTGTCGTATTGTCCTCAAACTCATATGTTGGAAGAAGATCCCATTCGATCTTTTCTGGCATGCGCTCAAGCCATTCCTTGTATTCAGCCTCAGAAATTGACTGATAAGGTGCCTGCTTGTACGTGTGCTCAGAGAATGGCAGGAATGAGATTCCAGAAACTTCATCGAAGTTCTTGTAAACCCATGCTCCTACTTCCATCCATTCGTGTTCCTTAACAGAAACTGTAATGCTTGGCTTGTGCTCACACCATGAGCGCTGATAAGCGAGCCAAATTTCAAGGTGTTCAATCGCTGTGAGGTCATTTCTGGTAAGTGCTCCTGGCGCAGCCTTCTTTGGGAAGCTAAAGACTGTTGTGTCGTTGGGCTTCATCACGTCAGGCTCGTTTGGAATCCCTGAGTCCTTGAGGAACTGTGTAAGAGCGTCCTTGTTGTCGCCTCGCACAGTTCTGATGTAAAACTCATCATGCTCCGTGTGCATTCCGGAAGGAACGCCAGCTCTCTGAGAAACCGTTCCAGAAGGCTTGACACAAGTGATTGCAGCAGACTGAGGAATTCCGATTGCCTCGGCAACCTCAGCATTAGTTGCAATAGCCTTGTATCTCAGAGCCTCAAGAGTGTCCTTTAGCTCCTTGATTCCTTCCTGGCCACTCATGAGCCTATTTCCGAACTGACCGGTTAGAGAAACACCTAGCAGTCTTTCTTCTTCGGTGTTCTTCTTCCAGATCTTACGGAGATACTTGAAGTTCGTTAGAGTTGACTGCCATGTTCCGATGATCGTTGCGGCCTTGACCTTTAGCATCAGAGTTTCAACAGTGTCATCTGGACGAATGATCACTTCTGTCAGGTTGCAGAACTGGTTAGGTCGAAGGATAATCTCGCTACACGGATTAGTTCCGAAGTCGAAATCAGTCTCTCGCCTTTGATTCTTAGCCACCTGGCTCTTTGCAGCCTGCCTATTGAAGATTCCACGCTCTCCAGACTTGGAGTCGTAGAGGTTCTTCCACTCAGACATGAACGCTGTCATGTCAGGCTTGCTTGTGTAGGCTACTGAGTTATTGGCCAAAGCACGCTGAGGGTTGTTCTCCCACCAGTTTCCTGCTTTTGCCGTAGCCATTCTCAGGTCGCTTAGATCGCTAAGTGAGATCAGAGCACTTCTTCGAACACCACCAACAACAACAACTTCTGCAATCTTGCACACAAGGTCATGTGCTTCAAGAGAGGTGAGCTGACGACCCGCAGCCTTTGTGAACACGTCAATAGTGAACTGGAATAGCTGCTCTAGTGGACCAGGACCGCTCGCACGTCCACCAAAAGTCTTTAGCCTTGCTCCTGCCGGGCGAACTTTTGAGGTGTCCCAACGAGGAACGCGTCCTCCCCACAGAAGGCTTAGAAGCTCACGATATGCACGAGCCCAACCTTCCTTTGAGTCAGCGACCTTGATTACTGATTCTGTTGCTTCAAACTCTTCTGCAATCACAGGAAGCTTACGTACATACTTCTCTTCAACGGAGAATCCTACACCGGTTCCATTCATGAGGATGTACAGAGTCTCGTCAAAGGCTCTAACATCATCAATCGGAACATAAGAACAGTTGTATGCAGCAACGTTGTCTCGATCTAGTGCAGGCCCGGCAGTCATGAGGGCACGCATAGAAGAAACAACACCCTGATTTAGCATCTGCTCTCGTACTAGATCAAGGTGGTCCTGTGGCACATCGTAATTGTGGTTCTTCTTGAGGCTATTTACCATATAGGAGAGATAGCGCTCAGTTGTCTCTACAAAAGTCTCGCGGCGGCCCTTATCCTCTAGCCACCGCGCATACCTACTGGTATGAATAAAGTTCTGATATGGGTCTTCAAGAAAACCCTTAATGTCATACAAAGAAAATACCTTTCCAGCCGTAGTCGTCGTACGGCTAATCCATCGCGTAGTTATACTATACTACCTGATTCGGCGGCTTAAATCAAGTGACTAAACGCTTGCTTAGTAAGCTTTTCCCAGTTGTACTCTTCGTGAAGAAGTGGTGCCTGAGCGTAAAATCTGTCACTTAGAGCTGCGAAACTCTCATAGGCATATCTGTACAGTTCTACAAGTTCATCGAAACTTGGCTCAAGCATCTTTCCTGGATGAACACCGGGCCACGGTGACTGAACAAGCTTAGAGGAAAGACCAAGAGGGCCAAGGTAGTCCTTGTACTGAGCCCACTTTGCGGTGCAGATCGTTGGCATTCCTGTGGCGATAGCCTGAAATGGAATAAGACCGAAGCCTTCTCCCCAACTTGGATAAACCATTACGTGGTGCTGCTGCACAAAGCCTACAAGCAGGTCTTCTGGAAGTTCCTTGGTGATGAGCTTGACGTTGCTGTATTCATCTGGAGATCCTGCGATTCTTCCGTTGACCATTCTTCGGACACTATTGATTCTGTGAGCCTTGATGGTTAGCTCTACATCATCTTGATCTCCGAACGCCGCGCGAAATGCGTCTAGTGCCATCTGTCCACCCTTACGAGGTGCTGGCTCTCCCATGTGAAGGAACTTCATCTTTGTATAGACGTTGCGCTTCTTTGGCTGCCACTGTGGATCAATACCATGTGGGTAAACCTTTACATTCTTCACGCCAGCCGCTGTGTACCATCGCTGAATAAGATCACTGGTTGTCCATACTTCATCAGCAAGATTCATCTGCTCAAGCCAGCCCGGTGGAAGATTGGTTGACTCCCACGGCGTGTATCCGATATGATAGCCAAGTTGGTTAGACCACTCCCAATAATCTGGCTGTGAGAAGAAGATCTCGATCTTGCAATTCTTGTCTGCGAAGGGAACCTTGTGTCCTAGCTTTTGTAGACTTCTGACCATGTTGAATCCGGCGACTCCGTAACCGATAGTTGTGTTAAGATTGCCGGGAATAGTGGAAAAACTGATGTCCACTGTTGTCCTTTCGTCGTTGACATGCTCTTTGAGCTGTGTTACGATTATATCAGTTGGTTGGGCTATTGCTCAACATCAACGCGAACTTGACACCGAGATAGTGGCTGTGTTACTCTCAAAGTAACATTAACCGCTGCCACGGTTTCGAAGTTAATCCCCTAGAGTGTGGCAGCGCTCTAGGGGATTTTTTCTTATACAAACCCGAGTAACAGTCGAAGGGTTCTCCACGGGTCTTACCTTCCTCTGCGGTCGCTGCCATTGATGTACAACTCTATGGGGTGTATAAGACCCGTTTTGTAACCAAAACGGACTATTAATTAACTACTACTCAATCTCTAACGAGATTGAGACGAGTTACTACGTAACTCGTAGAATACCTTAGATTACTAACTCAAGGAGTAGTATGAAAGTAATACCATCTAAGTTAGTTCCAGTTAGAAAAGCTGGAGTATGCTGGATATGCATGAATAGGTATGCAAAAGGTGAATCCGTTTGGTTCTATCCTCAAAACAACCCTGGTCGAAGATTTGGCCATCTGACTTGTGTGAAGGGCTGATATGAAAGATATCTGGATAGTTACTTATACAGATAACAAGGGTAAATACCAAGAGAAGACTATTCGATCTCTGAAAGAGCTAGATGAACTCTCTGTTCACTTGAAGAAGGTCGGAATCACAAACTTCAAAGTCAATCATCGAAAGGAAAAGTAATGCGAAACGTAGATCGTTACTACCTCAAGTATGAACTCGATGGCCAGACCTACGAAACGGACGCTCTATATCCAATTCGTCAGGCTCGTGTGGAGAAGTCCATCCTTGAGGAAGACGGAGCAAAGAACGTTCGTATTGTCAAGTACGTTTCTGTGCTTGACTGATCATAGAACGGTTACAAGCTTGACACCAAACTGTAACTCTAGTAGAGTCATACAACATGACCGGGCGGCAACTGCCGCCCATAACTTGGAGGTTACTAATGGGTCAAGATATGAGGGGCAACATAGCGGCTATGGCTCTATGTCTAGGTGTTGTTGTCGCAGTTACTGCACAGGCAGCATCAGATATGGGTGTCAGTCCGCTTGAGGCTGAAAAGCCGAAGGTTACCCAGTCAGTCTCACCAGAGGCTACACCAAGCGCGGTGGTCAACAGCACTTCTCCGTCACCGTCCTTGTCTACGATTAAGATAGAGCCGGTGGCATATTCAAAGTCCATCAGCAGTACAAAGGACTACGCCAAGTCCAAGCTCAAGAAGAAGTTTCCTAAGTCATGGAAGAAGCAGTACAACTGCCTGAATCCTCTTTGGAAGTACGAGTCTTCTTGGAACTACAAGGCCAAGAATCCTTATTCTGGTGCGTATGGAATTCCTCAGTCACTACCTGCTTCAAAGATGAAGGCGGCGGGTAAGGACTGGAAGACTAATCCTCGTACTCAGGTTCGCTGGGGACTAGATCACTACATTTACAAGCGCTACGGCACTCCTTGCACCGCTTGGAGTCATTTCAAGAAAAAGGGCTGGTACTGAGCCTTTTGTGAAAATCTTCCTATGATGTTATGATGCTCATATGAAAACAGATGAGGATCGTTGTAGGGAGTACGGCGTTCCATATGATCCAACCATTACCCGCCCGGCCGTTTATCAGCAGTCAGGCTGGAAGTGTCATCTTTGTGGTAAGCGCGTGCGCAAATCATTAAAGTATCCACATCCACGCTCTGCATCTCTTGATCACATCGTTCCTCTTAGTTGGAGGAAGGATTCACCGGGACATGTTTGGGGAAATGTGGCTCTTGCTCACCTTCGCTGCAACCAAAGTAAAGGTGCAAGATTTGCGGGCAGTACAAAGCCAGCTCCACGAAAGCCAGGCATTGTTACTCCGCTATGGAAGCTCAGGCTGACTCTCTTTGCAGGAACAACAGCGCTATTTTATTTCAATGCGGAACCAACCGTGTTGACGATAGCCGCAGTGCTGTGTATACTGTCAGTAGTACCGCAAAGAAAAGTCCGTCGTCGTCGTAGACGAGCCTGGTGGAAGCTCTGATTTCACCGCCTTCCCCGTTAGTGGCAATGGCAAACACACTTCTCTCGTAAAGAAGAAATGCCGGTTCGATTCCGGCACGGGGATCTATGGCTACTGAAAGATGTTTCATGAAGCTTTGCCAGAAGTCTGGCAATCTTAAGGAAGTTACATACTATGGCCGTAAGGTCAAAATGTGCCCGGAGCACAGAGAGGCAGCTAAGTACCTCAAATGACCACTAGAGAGCGGATATTTGTGTTCTCATTCTTTATCTTGACTATCCTGTCATTGATCATCTTCGTTATATGGATGAATCCCTTGACAGGTCTTCTTGCTTTAATGATGAGCATGATCTCATTTCTATTCATACTTCACTACGGGAAGCCGTTATGACTCGATGCGAACAGATTATCCGTGAGTGTATGATTTCTTGCGGATGGCAAGCACATGAAGCTGATCAAGCTATCGAAGACCTCAAGCGCGAGGCAATCGAATCAGATCAGGCATGGCAGCAAGAAACCCAGAATCTACGCAGTGCAATAGATGATGCAACAGAGGCTCTGCACACGACTCTCTACAATTTGAGGAATGCGTGATAGACTAGATTCATGTGGTCAGATTTCCATAAATACAATCAGCTCGTCCGGGACAACATTGCCCCGGCGTTGGAGTGTCCAGATTGTCATAACAACTTAATACTCCGCACCAAACTTGATGCATCTTCCGACCTATATCTCTGGTGTCCGATCGATGATAAATATATCAAACCAGGATTAGAGATGCATCATCAAATCAAATCTGCGATCAAGGAGGTGGAGCGTGCTAGAACACAAGCTAGAAGAGATTCTAGAGTGGTTGCTAATCCTCTCCTTGGCAGTCAAGGAGAACCACTGGAATCTCCGAGGTAAGGAGTTTTTCTATCTTCACGAGAAGCTAGATGAACTTAACGATGATATCACCGAGTATGCCGACACAATTGCCGAAAGAGCGCGTGCAAGAGAGATGTATCTTGCACCAAAGGTCGCCTATGAATTCTCTGGCGAATCAGTCTCATACACACAGGCAGTAAACGGAATCAAGTCTTCTCTTGAGAACTTGACAATGGTCCTCTCAGGTGCTATCTTTAATATTACCGACGACCTCGCTACGCAAGATGTACTCATTGAAACCAAGCGCGGCGTCGATAAGTGGCTCTGGATGTTTACAGAGTCATCACGATAAACAACTGAATAGCAGGCCACCCAAAAGGGTGGCCTGCCTTTTGTCTATAAGGAGACCAATGAAAAAGCCCGACCTCAAGCGTCTTATGGACTGGAGAGGCGCAGTTTCATTCGGATCAGTGCTGATCGTTGCTCTTGCTTTGAGTTGGTGGAGCCTATATTCAATGGCTGTGGAATTCTACGGAGTTCCCAAGGAACTGGCTTTCGGAGTGAGTATTGCATTCGACGGTGCTGCTTTGTTTGTCGCTGACCTTGCATCCAAGTACGCTCGAACAGAAGATAGTGGTCTAGCTCCGAAGCTGGCCACTTACGCATTTGTAGGAACCTCTGTATATCTGAACGTAGAGCACGCAGCGCTGCTTAACTACGGGACTCCTGGAAAAGTTCTTTTCGGTGCCCCTCCTGTTATCGCAGGTGTATTGTTCGAATTGTACCTGCGCTTTGTGCACCGTTCAGAGATGCGTTCCAATGGACTGGTTGCCAAGCGTATGCCAGTATTCGGTAAGGTAAGCTGGATGATCTTCCCTGGGAAGACATTCAAGGGATTCAAGAATGTTGTGTTCTTCCGGCTCAATGAAGTCGTGACAAACGTGACAGGTGAAAGTCTGTCACGTAAGCGTGACAAGCCGGTGACACCTAAGAAAATGTCACGTGACAAGCGTGACAAAACAGATGACAAGAGCGTGACAAAGCCTGTCATGACAAAGGATGACACGCCTGTCAAGACGAATGCTCCAATCGTGACAACAGTGACAGAAATTCCACGCCGTGACGTGACAGATGACAAGCAAAAAAGCGTGTCACGCCTGGTCAAGGAGCTATGGGATGACGGAACCCGTGACAAAGCTGAGCTGCGAAAGCTGATTAGTGACATCAAGGGCCGTGACATTCCTGCCAATACGATCACAGTTGCTCTGTCACGAATGTCACCTTGACAAGTGACATTGGGTGTGACACTCTAGTGACAGATAAGACGACGTGACAAAAGTGTCACACCCAAGGAGTGATGATGGCGGTTCCTAGACCTAGAAATGTGAACGAAGCTAATCGAATACTTGAGGCTGCTCAGAAGTCATTCATGCGTGCTCGCAGAGAGAAAAATCACGCAGAGGCTACTAAGCAGTCAGACATAATCAAAGCGATGCATGATTGGTTGGCGGAAAATGGTTGAGCTAGGCGTATGGAGAGCACTTTCCAATCTGCGTGAGAAGCGCAGGGATGCTGCTCGTGGAATGGATAAAGCAAAAAGGTCCGGCGATAGAATCGGTGAGCAGAGATACAAGCGTGAAGTTGCCCGACTAGATGCCGAAATAAAGAACCTGGAAGAGAAGTGATGGACAGACAAGAAGCTCTGGAAATCCTGGATTGCTTTCTCTTCGAAGACATCATAAATAACCGAAACCCGTATGAAGAACGATGCAAGATCACATATGTTGGTGATCATTTCGCAGTTCTCGATACCGAAACGGGCGAGGTTCATAAGTTCAAAATGCAGTTCGTAGAGTCCGACCTGGCGGAAGACGTGTGGAATCAAGTCTTTGAGGATCAGGAATGGGACTGGTATATCAACAGAGAATGGGAAAATGACGAAGATTGACGTGCTTGACAAGGGTTATGTAAGACTAGTTGATAGTCTTGGTAATGATTTGTCTATCGTTAATGCTGCTCGTGTTTCCTATGCGAAGGAATCTGATGACTTTTCCGACAAGGACGACCGACTTCTAAAGTTCCTTGTTCGGGAAGGTCATCTTTCCCCGTTTAGGCATTCAGCATTGACATTTGAAGTATACGCTCCACTATTCGTGGCGCGTCAGTGGTGGAAGTACGCAGTTGCTTCTAGCCATTTGGAAGATCAAACTGGATGGAATGAGTCTTCTCGTAGGTACATTACCGAGGAGCCGGAATTCCACATTCCAGAAGAGTATGAATGGCGCTCAAAGCCAGCTAATTCAAAGCAGGGAAGTGGGGATAACTTCCCCGCAAACAGCCCCGGTGAGGATTTGGATGCTGCTTATGGTGACTATTGGACAGCAGTTCTAGAGGCTCATGTAGAAGACAGCGAAAAGATCTACAGTGAAGCACTCAAGGCGGGAATTGCTCCAGAGCAGGCTAGACTATTCCTTCCTGCATATGGAATGTTCGTCCGGTGGCGTTGGACAACCTCCCTTGCTACTGTAGCTCACTTCCTCAAGGAAAGACTAGAGCATGACGCTCAGTTCGAGATTCAGCAGTATGCTAAGGCTGTTAATGATCTGACGAAGACAGTATTCCCAAGGACACTGGAGGCACTAAATGCAAAATGAGCCCGGCGCAGAAGAAACAGATGTATTCGATAGAGACAGCTATGAAGTAGTAAATACCATTATGCTTCTAAGACTCTATGACGTAATGATGTGCGTAGCAAGAGGAGTAAATCCAGAAGAGGCAGTAAAGCTGCTAGCTTTGCATAAGTCAGGCAAAATTGCTGGGCCTCCTCCAAGCTGGGATATGGCAGAAGACAATGAATCACAAGACTGATAGTGTTGTAGCTTATCAGCAGTACAGGGCTTTCTGTTTAGACTATCAAGCATTAGAAGATGCTGATCTAGGTCTTCCAGGCTGTCTGCATTGCGGAAAAGAACCGAGCACTATTATGGTCACCCCGGATTGTTTTAATTGCCAATGCGACGCACACGCCCGTTTTGAGCCATGCATGCATGTAGTCGGATTCGAGCTATGGAGAGAATAGCCGAGCGGAGCAAGATCATCTATTTCTGAATTCGAAATGTTAGTAATTTTTGATCTTGTATGATACATGCTTCGCATACCTTTGTAACAATCTGATTAGTGCGCCCATATGGCTTGACTTTCTCTCCGGGGAAGGTTCCACAAGGCAGGGCAGGCCGTTTGAAAATCGTTTCCAAAAGCCCTGTGCGCCCGTCTGAGGGCATAGAAATGCCCCGGTAGGTTTCCCTACCGGGGCGGTCCCCCTAGGCCGTTCAGACCCCCGTGGGACGCGTCCAGTTGGCACGACCCCGGTTAGCCTGCGGACCCTGCTTAACCTTGCCCGCGTCCTTGATCAGCTTACCGTCCCACATGTGACGGTTGTCATACAGGGGAACAAGCACATCGGTAAGGGCATCCTTACCCATGTCCTCGTTGCACTGCCTGCAAAGGGGAAGCATGTTCGCAGCGCAGTAGGTGCCACCCGTTGCGTCAGCCTCACAGTGACCAAGGTTCAGCGTGTCCATGTTGCGGGGTGCACCACCAACGTACGCGTTCTCACCACAACCCACACACACAGCGTAGGTCTCACCGTCCGAGTGTCCCGTAAGGCTAGCCAGGTACAGCACCGTAGCGAGCAACTGACGGCGGTACGCGCTACCGGCCGTGCGGTCGTTGTCCCTGCACTGGTGAGTGTTGGCGTTGTGGGCGGTGACCGGGGCGGTGGTGGTGATCATTGTCTGTCTCCCTTGTGTTCGTCGTTGTACCTACATTCTGCCCTAGGTACCGGCCCTGAAACCACCCAATCCCACGTTTCTTAGGTAAAGACTTGGTAACGACCGGGGCGGTCGGACATATGGGGCAAATCGGACACCCTCGAATCTAGGGGTGGACAAAACGGACATTGGGTACATACCCCCACATAGGGGTACATATAGGACATATGGGTGCATACCATACCATACTGGTACAGATAGGGCATATAGGGCCTAGGCCACATAGGGGGCATTCCTCTTTAAGAGGGCATTACGTATTTCCGGGACAAATCCCCCGCGCGTGTACGATAGGCACAGAAAATTCCCGGAGGATCTAGGTTGTGCGTAGCGTATGGCCTGTGTATACTGGTACTACACCAAGACGGAAGGGACTGATCAACTTGACCACTCTCGAACTTCTGGAGCGGGCTGTCTCTGAGGGATGGGTCTCTGTGAGTACCCTCCCCGTATCCACCGTGCGTGAGGACATGCGTACCGTGGACATGGATGAGACCGACTACCCGCACGTTTCCGAACTGGCGTAACTCAATATGGGGGATATCCGAAAGGGTATCCCCCATTAGGGGCAGAAAGGGAAAGCAATGTTCAAGAAAAAGGCAAAAGCCGTTCGTACGCATTCGCTTACCCTCAAGCTCGAAAAGAATGGACTGTTTTCCGAAACGGGCGTAATTTCTTCGGGAAATCTCGAAATTCTTCTTCGGAAGTACAACGAAAACGGATTTCGCCCGGTGGAAGCAAAGCATTCCAAGTATTGCCACTGTGGCGAAGGAAAAGAGGAAATTCGTGTCATCTGAGCGTCTGCAAACCCTTCTTGAGGGAATGCGCGAATTGGCCGCAAAGGCACAGAGTTTTCCGATCAACAACGAAACTCTTGCCGCTGGAATGGCCCTGGCAGAGCAATTCGAGGAATTCGACCTTCTGATTCTGGAATCCCGCAACATTCCGACCGATTGGAAGTGAATTCGTGCTCTTGAGCCAATTCATCATCGATTCCATTCACAAGTTCATGCGTGACAACAAGGGTCAGCGCTACGGGCAATTCATGTTCAACGAACTGGACAAGATCAGGCCCGACATCACGAATGGGATCACTGGCACAATCCATGATCCTTTCTACGCGAATGACAACAACGACCCTCGGATTCACCGATTCTGGGCCTATGTGGAGCGAAGCTGGTGAATCTGAATAAATTCGCTTAGATTTTCACCCCTGTGTTTCTTAGGTATATGCACGAAAAACCTTCGAATCGTAGGGGTGAATTTCTGACTAAAAAGTTAGCCGCCCCGGCTAGATGACTAAAAATCTGTGTAGACATGTAGAGACTAAAAAATCGGTGCATGGGTTGCGCTACTAAGAATCCGACTGCTAGACTACACACATGAGCCTGGGAATCAATTGGATCAGCGAAGGCGAAGTGTTCGTTCAGCGAGAGGTGCAAATCGGACACGAACAGACTTTCCTCTATGTGGAAGTCGTGGATCAGTGGATCAAGGTAGGTCATCACAACCCTCGTGAATGTCTGCGAGCTGTCTACCCGCGAGAGACGATCCGTCGTGCTTTCAAGAAGGTAGATCGAGTCCCCAACGAATGCGCGTGTCAGGGTCAGTTTCTTTGGGAGGGCAAGTGATGTGTTTTCACAAGTGGACAAAGTGGAAGCTCATGATCGCTCACATGGACAGCCCTTTGCTCGGATGGATCAAGGGGAAGCCTGTAGCATGGTCTCAGCCTATGCAGGTGCGTAAGTGCATCAAGTGTGAGAAGATCCAAACCAAGTCTGTCTAGTGGAGGCCCTTCGGGGCCGCCCCGGCTAAATTTCAGATGTCTTGCCACCGGCCCCAATTACGTGCTAGACTCATCCCTATGAAGACGCCGAAGGTTCGTAAGCCCAAGCCGTTCTACGCCAACATCTACCTCGAAGACCTCGCGTGTGGTGGTCCGGAAGAGGGCGGATGGTACTACAACTACCGTGAGCCGTGCGTGTCCGTCAAGGTTCGTTCCCGTCGTGAGGCTGAGACCGTTCTCAAGCGGCTGACCAAGAAGCGTTACAGCAACAACGGACGTAAGGCCATCTGGTCCGTCAACAGCACCGGCCGCTACCTCGACCGTATCGAGCGTAAGCCTGCCGAGCGTGAGAGTGACTATTCCCCTTGGGAGTAGCGGCAAGCGCCCTTCGGGGCGCGAACCGCCCCGGCCAAAAAATCTTGAAAACCGGCCCTCGAAACAGTTGGACACGGCCCGCTAGACTCTGCTAAGCTTAGTACATCGAAGGGGGCAAGAAGTCCCCTAAGACGAAGGGAAATCTCATGGAGCGCATCGAGATCGTTCAGCAGGTCGGCAACTACTTCCCCGACACCAAGATCGCTGACGCTCTCCGCTTCGCGGGTGACATCGACCGTGGCTTCCGTCGCAAGATGGAGGACGCCCGGTACAAGGCCGAGGACGAGAAGTACGAGTACGCCGAGAAGCGCTACAACGAGGGCGTTCAGGCGGGCAAGGACTCCATCCGCACCACCTTCGACCCGAAGGTTGTGGAGGCCACCACGTGGGCGATCATGAACTTCACGGAGCGTGACTTCACCCGCAAGATCACCTGCATCAAGGTGCTGCGCGACAAGTTCCGTCCGCTGGGTCTGATCGAGGCGAAGTCCATCGTGGACATGATCACGCCGCTCGGCAAGACCGACGCTCTCGACTGGCCCAAGATCGAGAAGGCCGAGAAGGACTCCCCGCGTGAGGAGCCCCAGGGTCTCGCGCAGTGGGAAAAGGATCTTCTGGAGGGTACGCCCGAGCCCGAGTTGGCCACTCAGTCCGCGCTGAACGCGCTGCGCAACAAGCTGACCAACAACGACGTGGCGCGTGAGTCCATCGAGTCCGAAGAGTCCAGCTACAACGAGGGTCCGTGCCCGTGCGGTTGCGGTATGGGTGAGGACTGATCAGAAAGCCTAGCGGCCCCTTCGGGGGCCGTTTTGGCCGCCCCGGCTCTTTTGAGAATGTCTTGCAATCTGGCCCGGCGTCATGTAGACTCGTCTTAACGAAGGGGAGAGATCATGTCGATGCCTCTCAGCTACAAGATCCGCAAGTATCTGCAAAGCAACTTCGGCAAGCTTCGTACGGGTGACAGGGTTGTAGTCGTCAACAGTTGGGCTCAGCTCTACCTGAACGAGGGCCTTGAGATTGACGGCAAGATCGCGTACACTGGAACGGTACAGAACGTTGTGTACAACTCGATCACGGTCCTTGTGGATCACGGGTTCTACCGCAACGCTGCTTTCGTCCCTGACAGAAGTCAGCACACGTTCAACGAACTGCGTGACAACGTTCACCGCATCTGATACACTCTAGTAACACCGAACGAAAGGCAAAACAATGGCCGTTCTCATGGGCGAGGTTTCCGTCAAGCGCGCTGGTGTCGTCATCACGATGGCCACCGTCTACGGAGTCGAGTTCGAGTACCGCGTCAACGAGCGTTCCGGCAAGGTCTACGTCGAGGCTGCGGGTACGGCTGAGAAGCTGTCCGCTCTGCACCGTGCCGCTCCGTTCCGTGTCACCAAGGTTCTGCCGGGCTACGAGGTCAAGAGCAAGTCCTACGACTTCGGCAAGAGCATGGGACTCGGCCAGAAGCCTGCTCTCTAAGTCGTCTGGCCCCTTCGGGGGCCATTCGGCCGCCCCGGCTAATTTGCTAGAGGGCTTGTGTTCTGTCCTACGACTGTGTTAGACTCTACTTACACCGAGCGAGAGGAACACAAATGTTCTCCACGATGCACCAGATCGTCGTCGCTTCCCGTGAGACCAACTCCACCGCGCCGCACTGGTTCAACCGTTCCTCCATGCGATTCTTCAACACGGAACTCCAGCCCAACATCTTCCCCATCGGCCAGCGTGGCGCGATCTTCGTCACGTCCGACTACAACAACGACCCGGAAGACCTGGCGTACACCCTTCGCTACGCGTCCCGCAACGAAGAGGGAGCGTTCACCGTCACCACCCTTGATGGGTTCGGTGACTATGAGTCTTTGGAGGATGCCGAGGACGCGGCCAGCGCTTACCAGCGTTTCTACCGTGAGGTCATGAACATTCGGGACTGACGGCAAGCGCCCTTCGGGGCGCGAACCGCCCCGGCGAAAAGATCTTGAAGATCTATGTTGCACTTCCCCGCCACCTCTGTATATACTAGAGACACAACGAAGGGAACGAAGCAAATGCGAGAAGATCTTCGTCAGCAGCGTCGAGAGCGCTACAACAACCGTAACAACAAGATCAAGGAAGTCAAGAAGCTCGGTGAGATGCGTCGTGAGAGGGCCATCGCCTTCCGCAATCACCGTGACATCTGGGACATCGACCCGCTTGAGTGGATGGACTGATCGGCAAGATTCTAGGCTGTATCGGCCTAACCATCCTGATTCCTTGTTTCATCGGCCTACTTATGCTAGGCTTGTGGACAGTCAAGACAGTGCTTTTCTCCCTCTTCTAGGAGTGTCATGTACAACGTCAAGGGTGTCATCAACGTCTCCAACGTCACCGGCCCCGTTGCGGCCATTCTGATGCTGGTGAATCTCGGTCTCGGCGTTCTGGGCATCATGATCTTCGGCGCTCTCCTGCACATCGGCTGGAACTGGATCTGATCATGGCGTGCCGCCTTCGGGCGGCATAGCCGCCCCGGCCAAAAAATCTTGATGAGTTGAGTTGACTCCTCATCACATCCTCCGCTAGACTTAGACTATCAACAGGGCGAGAAACCTGGAGTGGATATGCCCAAGGTCAACGTGGAAAAGCTCTGGCACGACGCGATCTTCGGGGACGCTTCCGAGTCCCGCACGGGTAACTACGGTTCCCGCTGGATGGACGACAAGGAAAAGTGCATGCTTGCAAAGTTCGATGAGCTGCCGCGTGCGTTCATCGAGAGCATCGAGAAGGACGGCATCAAGACGCCGATCGTTTACAGCCCTGAGCGCAACCGTGTGACCAACGGTCATCACCGTCTGCTCGTCGCCTACCTGCTCGGCATCACGGAGATCGAATACATCCACCCCAACGAGACGAACAACGGTTGGGAACTGGAGAGGGAGGCAGCAAAGAAGGGCCTTCCGATGGGCCGTAGGTAGACTGGCGGCGGGGCTTCGGCCCCGCTAGCCGCCCCGGTGAAAAGATCTTCGGGAACTGTGTTGCATCCGGTCCCCATCCCTTGCTATAGTAGAGACATCAAAGAGGGAAACACCCTCTAAGAGAGGAATTCATGGACGCCATCGACATCGTCAAGATCTTCATCGACAACGGCCTGGACATGAACCTCGGTCAGGCGGCGGACGTGGCCCGTCAGATCAACAACACGGTGACCTACGAGATCGAGCAGAAGCAGAACAGCAGCTACACCAGCGGCTACAACCTCGGCATCACCGAGGGTCGCATGCAGAAGGCCAACGAGATCCGCAACGAGGGTCTGACCGTCACCAAGGCCGAGATGATCAGGCTGCGAGGTGCCGAGGACTTCGCCTACAACCAGGCGCGTGAGGCCGCTCCGAAGATCATCAAGGAGATCGGCAAGCTCTACAAGATCATGTGCATCAAGCGTCTCCGCAACGACTTCCCGTTCCTGGGTCTCAAGGACGCGAAGGACATCATCGACGCGGAGGTCAAGAAGATCACCGACGCCGAGGACGCCGCGATGCGTACCCGCTACGACTACAGCTACGACAGCTACGACTACGGTTGTGGCCCCGACTGCTCCATTTGCGGCTGAAAGCTGCGCCCTCCGGGGCGCACGCCGCCCCGGTCAAAAGATCTTGGTGGGAAGGTGTTGTACATCGTCGCTTACGTCTGTTAGACTAGAGACATCGAAAGGGAGGGAAAACCTCCCGGAGAGGTGGTTCGCATGAGCGTCAAGCTGGAGAAGATCACCGACACGCAGACCGGTGTCATCCGTAAGGGATGGCTGGAGGACATCTGGACGATGCCCGAGACGGCACCGGACGAGCACCTGGACGACATGGAAATTCTCGTGGACTGCGAGTAGACAAACCAAGCTCCATCCGCTAGACTAAGAACACACCACGACGAAAGGCTCCAAAATGAAGGCCATCGCCATCGCCAAGGTCATCGCTGAGACCCCCATGACCGCCACCGTGCGTGTCGCGCTCGTCCGCAACATCACCGCTGAGATGACCGACAACATGGCCAACGAGTTCGAGACCGTCGCGCTCGGCCTGGATGACTTCGAGGTCGCCCCCAAGTGATCAACTAGCCAATGGCCCCTTCGGGGGCCATTCGGCCGGGGCGGTCAAAAGATCTTGATCCAAGCGTGTTGATTCTCCCTCTTACGTCTGCTAGGATGAATCTATGGGACTCAAGCGAACCAACGACCGCAAGACGACCGTCCGAGCCAACAAGGCAGGTAAGCAGTCGCTCATCAAAAACGCATTCTCTCTGCCGTCCGGTAAGGCATTCTCTTGCCCCGGTGCGACCGGTGTGTGTGAGACCATCTGTTATGCGGGAAGGATCGAAAAGCAGTATCCCGCATTCCTCGCAGTGGCAATGCACAATTGGGAATTGCTCAAGGATGCATCCCTTGACGTAATGATCGATCTCCTGAGTGAGATGATCACTGAATTCGCCAATGAGTGCGAAAAGCACAATGTCCCTAAGCTGTTCCGCTGGCATGCGGATGGTGACATTTTCTCCGCTACTTATGCGGAAGCAATCGAGGCTGTTTGTCTCGAATTCCCTGACGTGCATTTCTGGATCTACACTCGTTCATTCGAGTATGTAGGATTCATCACGTCTATCCCTAACCTGTCTGTCTACCTTAGTGTAGACAAGGAAAACCTTAACGCCGGGCTTCTTTGCGCGGCTGACAATCCCGGTGTCAAAATGGCATATCTGGGAGAAACCTTCAACGAGGGTAAAGAGATCTTCGAAACTCTGACTGGCGTTCCCGGTGGGAAGTGTCCCGAGAATGCTAAGCAGATTCCGCTCATTACCGAAAAGGGTGGTGCATGCGTGACGTGCGGCCTTTGCATCTTTGGTAAGGCCGACATTCGATTCTCTCGCACAAAGAAATAGCGTGAGACCCTTCGGGGCCGGGGCGGCGAGACAAATCGGACATAATTTCATGTTGACCCTGCCCGCCATGCTCTGTTAGACTTAAGGCACAACGAAGGACAACGGAAGGAACCAAATGCAGACTCGCCGTGAGTACGCCGCTTCCCTCGGTCTCGCTGAGATGGGCAAGCGTGGTCGGATGAGTGCCAAGGCCAACGAGGCTGTCAAGGCTGCTGAGGCTGCGGGTACCGTCTTCGCTGACACGGGCGTCGTCCGTACCAACAAGCCCGCTGCGGTCAAGGCCGGTGCCTATGACGCTAAGGCGGTGCGAGCGTGGGCTAAGGCCAACGGTATCGAGATCAACTCCCGTGGCCGCATCTCCAGTGAGATTCTGGAGGCGTACGCAAAGGCCAACCCGGATGTCAAGGCTGGGGCTGTCTCCGGTGTCAAGGCTCCGAGCGGTAAGGACGTTCGCCCGCACGCCGCGCGTTTCCGGTCCGCCTCTACGGAGTACGTGGCCGTAGACCGTAAGGGTAAGGTGTGGCGCTTCTCTGAGAACGAAGCGTGCAAGTGCGGTTACTCCCTGGCCTACTGCAAGTGCGGTAGCCCGGTGGTGCTGGGCCTTGACGTAGAGGTCAAGAGCAAGTAAGGTAGACCTATGGCTAACGTGATGCTCGAAATCGAGCCCAACGGAGATGATCAGGAAGATCAGGCATGGAGCATGATCCAAGCTCTCGGCCCCTTCCTGGCAACGGTCCTCGGTATGTCTGTCAGCGTATCTGACGGATACGGGAATACGCAAGACTTCGAACCCAAGTAACGGCTACGGCCCCCGAAAGGGGGCCGTTCCATTGGAGGCACAATGGCTCGGAATGGCGATATCTTTCGTCTCGCAGAGGTCTCGGTAATTGCACCCGACATCTATCAGGGAACTCGCACTACGTCTACCCGTCGAAGCGCGGCGGAAAAGGACGCAGACAAGATTCTCTCTGTACTCGATAAGCGCACGTTCAACGCTCACACCCTTGCATACCTGATGTGCTCTCAGCATGAGGAATTGCAAAAGCCTCTGTTTGATCTGGCTATTGGCATCCTTAACGCAATGGCTGCGAAGGAAGCTGCGGGCACTACACGCAATGACGACGAATACAATCGAGCATCTGTTGCCCGTTTCATCATCGAGCAGATGATCATCCGTATGGGCACTTGACAGAGCGGCCTTCGGGCCGCCCCGGTCAAAAGATCTTGGTGGATTGGGTTGCGATCTCTGCTGATACTCCGTTAGACTAGGACTACCAACCAGGGAAACCTAGGAGGAACCGTGATTGTTTACCGTGTTGCCCTTCCCCCGACGCATGAGGGCAACCGTACGGGCAAGTGGGCCGGTCCCTACCGTGAGGGTTTCGACTCGTTCGACGCCAATGTCAAGGCGGTTTCCAACCGTCTGTGCCGTGAGCACGTGGACGAGACGCACCCCACACCGTGGACCGATGTGGTCGGCGGCATCATGCCGAATGAGTTCTGCGTTCTGGTTTCCCCCGAACAGGTGGCCGAGTGGTTCGACAACTTCGGCTATGACCTGGACGATGCGGGTTACATGGTCGTCGTCTACGACACTCAGTCTGAGGTCAGGGACGGCACCTATCAGTCTGTGGCGGCTGTCAAGGATTCCGAGATTATCGGAACGTTCGAGCCTCTGGGGATGATTCCCTAATTGGCCGTGGCCCCTTCGGGGGCCACAAGCCGCCCCGGCGAAAGGATCTTCCTTGAACCATGTAGACACAACACCCTAGACTCTGTTAGACTTGAGCTATCAGCAAGGGGGAAGGCGAAAGCCCGAAGCCTTGGATGATCTGTTGCTTGATCAACTCCACAGGGTGTTCTCTGACTACTTTGACAAGTAGTCCCCGTGCAAGGTAAGCTAGTAGTAAATCCGCCAATCATTGGAGCAAAAATGCACGGTCTCGAAATCGGTTCCCGTGGTCAGGTCGCGTTCGCTTCTCGTCTGGAGCCCGCGTGGCACAACCTCGGAACTGTCTTCGAAGGTGAACTCACCACTTCCGAGATGCTTCGGCTCGCACACCTGTCCAACTGGAACGTGCGGCTGGAACTTCTGGAGCGTAAGGGTCGCGTGTCCAAGGACATGTTCGAGGTGATCCGTACCAACCCGTTCGATGGGCTGGACGATTCCCTCGGCATCGTGGCCGCCCGCTATAAGGTGGTGCAGAATGAGGAGCTGTTCGCCTTCGGTGACGGCATCCTCGCGGGTGGTGGAACGTGGGAGACTGCCGGTTCTATCAAGGATGGTACGCAGGTCTTCGGATCTCTGCGTATCGGCCGAGAGGTTCTGGTCGGTGACTCCGACGTGACCAACATGTATCTGCTGGTCAACACCTCCCATGACGGTTCTCTCGCGGTGCAGGCGAGCGTCACTCCGGTCCGTGTCGTGTGTCAGAACACGCTGAACTTCGCACTCCGTAACGGTGTGAAGCAGACGTTCAAGATGCGCCACACTCAAACCATCGAGGGTCGCATGGCCGCCGCGCGTGAGGCACTGAACATCACCTTCGCCTACGCGGATGAGTTCGAGCGCGAGATGAACGAACTGTTCCGCACGGAGTGCACGAAGAATCAGTTCGATGAGCTGATCAAGACGATCTACGGTGACCGTCCGGCTGAGAACGTCAAGGGTTCTCAGGTCAAGTGGGACGGCAAGCGTGATCTGCTGATGGGAATCTTCACCGACACGGGCGACGGTCCCAAGACCACTCAGTCTCTGGCTGGCACGATGGCCGGTGCGCTGAACGCGCTGACTGAGCGTCTGGACTGGTACCGGATGCCGCGTAAGGGTGAGGTTGACAACCTGTTCGCTGCGGCGAGTGGTTTCGACCCGGTGATCAACGCCGAGAAGAACAAGATCCGTAAGGCAGTGCTGAGCCTGGCTGCCTGAGTTAATGGCCCCCGCTTCGGCGGGGGCTTTTGGCCGCCCCGGTCTCTGGACATCTTGAGACTACTAGTGTAGACTGGCAACAGTTCGAAGGAGGAGCATGGCAACGGATTTCAACGGACACTACTCCTACATTCTCGAAAAGGAGCGTGCCAACATGAGCAAGGGAATTCCGATCCCCGGCACCGGGCGACGGACGTGTGGTGGATACTGCTGCCACTCCAGCTCTGGAAAGTCTGGCGTCATGGGTGGTAGCCGTATTCTCGCTCACCGCTACATGGATGAGCTGGACAATGGGAAATGGCACCGCCGTGAGATCCGCCGTAAGGAAAAGGCTTTTTGGCTGAGTGAGGCCCTGAGCGAGATCGAAGAGGATCTGTACGACGACGAACCCGACTTCTAAAGGCTAGGCCCTTCGGGGCCTGACCGCCCCGGTCATTTTGGCCCGGTGGTAGACATGTCCCTTGTACTCTGTTAGACTAGTATCAACGAAGGGACAGAACATGACTCGCACTGTGACCGTGATCGTTCTCGAAGAGGGTGTTCGAAGGGAGCTGGAATTCACAGGCATCATGGACAATGGCATCGAGTTCGATGTCAAGACTGGCACTCTCACTCTGTGGGAGGAGAAGGGCAAGCTTCTGAACTCTCGTTGGGTGGTGCCGTTCGTCTCGCACTACAACGTCACTGACGAATTGCAGTGGTGATTGACACAGAGCGATGGCCTTGTTACACTATTGTAGTGAGGTCATAAGGTGTGTTCCTGGGTTCCCTATCAGTCCATCTCGGGCGAGGGATTAAATAGCAGATGGTCGGCTGCAACCCAGGGACCTTTCAATTTATCCTGTGGCACGAAGTGCTAGCCGCCCCGGTTCGTTGCTTATCCTAACTAACTCTCATGACTACATGGTCGATTAGTCATTTGTCTGTTGTGTCCGATTTTTCACCCTTTACGATAGGGGCCAAAATTCCCGGAAGATTTTGAAGCGCATTTACGAATGGGCCGAAATTCCCCGGATGATTTTCGAATTCAAATTCAAGACAGTTAGTTCGGTCTGTCTTATATAAGACATGCAACAAAGCCTCCCGTCTTTATTGGGAGGCTTCTTCTGTTTTACGATATAAGACATAGGATACACAAGGATGATTGGCCGGTGGCAGTAGGTGTCCTTGTACTATATAAGACATAGAGAACCAACCAATACTCCACCGGGCCAATTCTACATATAAGACATAGCACAATCAATCTGTCTTGGCTGAATAGGCTGGCTGTATAGCATGGCTGCATACTTTGGCTGTCATAGTGGGCTGACTTACGAATCGAAGGCAAAATAGGCATGCATGGCTATGATTCTAAGGTCTATCTGGCATGCCCTTTACGAATGCATCCAAAAATGTGCAGAAATGCCGTGTTTTCACAGGTTTTGGGCCGATTATTGGCAGTTTTCATAGGTTTTGGGGCTATTTTTGCTGGTTTTAAGAGGCCCGCTGAGCCCTTGAATCGATACTTTATTAGGCTGGCTGCATATATTGGCTGTGAATCTAAGGCTGGAACCCCCTTCTGACCTTAGAAATGAAGATATAGCTTACGATCCGCCTTCGATTTCCTGCACCATTACACACTATCTTTTAGTAAGTATCTCTATATCAGAATAGTCAACAATCTCAGAAAGTTATCCACAACCTGTGCATCTACCTGTGGATAACTTAGCTTGACATCAAGACGTTCTGCTTATTCATCTGTCTACTACCATCTCACATCAGTCTCTCAACAAGGCTGACAGCATGCCTGCGTTCGCTTCTCGCATTGCTTTAATTGATTGACGTGTCTGACTATGCCCTCTTTATTACAAAGGCGTATGAAGCCTTCTGACTACTCTGTCTTGACTGTCTAGTCTTATATGGTTATGTCTTATGAGTCTTATATGTATACAAGGAACTCTAGCCACCGGGCCTTTTGTGACTAAAAATCTAGCCAATCAGTTCGTGACTAAAAAATCGGACTCTGACTAAAAATCCAGCAAAACGGAAAAGGACTACCAAATCGGTAGTCCTCATCCTCGTCCCAGTATTCGTCAGTCCAAACCACTTCTCCGAACCACATCTCTAAACCGGGAGGCATTACTAGTAGCACTTCCATATAGCTCCTTGTCCTTCTCTTCTTCAAAGGAAGGATCAAATCGTGATGCCCAGGCGAGCCAGTCTGTATTCTCCATTATGCAGCACAGAACGCATTGCTTTTGTGGTCTAGTTGCAAGGGCTGCTCTTATGTGGTCTGCTTCATGGTGTCTACCTGACTTACGATGGACTTCCATGCGCCGGGCCAAATATCGCCAGGCCAATTTCTCCAGCATTCATTCCCCTTGAAATGCTGAATCATCTAGATCTTCAATGCTTTCGTTGCCTGACAATTCGTATTCGAATCGGCTACTTACATTTGCTTCATTGAAAGAGTCCTTGATGAACTCAGCTTTGAATTCGGATGAGTGACGGAAGACTACCTTATCAACCTTGGTATCAAGGATGCAGTAATTGTAGCCTTCCACCACTCGGCCTCTTTTAAGAGACTCCTTTACGATTGTATATCTCATAATGTTCTTATGCTAGATCAGAACATATGGATTTGTCAATCAGTCTGCTCTGGTCCACCGTTCAGACGTTCGAGATCCTTGCGGATAACCTCGTTGCACTCATCTGAGTTGCAGAAGTATCCGTGGAAATCAATGTCTACTCTGTTAGTGAACTCACCACAGATAAAGCAGTTCTCTTCGTGATCACCATGAAATCCACTCGGATCATACCAATAGGTTCCATAGCCATCACGCATTGGGTATTCGTTGTGTCGAATGTCCACTGCCATGCCCTGTGCCTCTCTGAACGCATTGAAAGAATTACCAGCCGCCTCAGCCACCGGGCCTATTTCCTGCATTCGCTGTCGTAGCTGTGAGAACTCCTCAGCCACTCTTTCCCATTGTACCTGAGCTAGCTGAAAGTCTTCCTCTGAAAGATATCCAGCTAGCTCCCAGTCATTCTCCCGCCAGCTTGGCACGATTACCCGCGTCCTCCAGAATCTTTAGAATCTCTGCAAGAGTCCTGCGAGGATCGTTGTTCCAGTAAATGAAGTTGTACTTCTGCGCATCGCCATTCTTCCTGCGGACTTCATCGTGAAGCCATTGAGCAGCAATGTCGCCATCTTCCTGGTGGAAATAGCCCTTACGATAGAGCCATACCATTGCGCCACGAAGACAAAGCCTTCCCTCTTCGTCACGAAGAACACCTTGTGCCCATCCCATCTTCCAGATGGCTGCACGCATTGCAAGAAGGATCTGTGAGGGAACTAGCTGACCCTTCTTTCTCTTAATCTTACCGACTCGCACAGAGGCGATAGAAGCAGTACCAGGATCACCCTTGCTCTTGTTGCTCTTAGCAAGATCCTTAGCGTAGCCTTCGACAAGACCCTTGAACTTACTTGAGATCTCTGCATCGGTCATTCGAGCGAGATCAGTCATCAGTGCCATATGCACCTCTCAGAAGCCAATTGAATCCATATCTGACCAGTAGTAGAAGCCTCTTAGTTCCATTAGTATGGAGCCAAGGACATTACCACCCTTACCATCGCACCGGCCCCAGAATGTATCTCCCCAGTCGTTGCCTTCAACAAGCAAGGCTGCACCTGTTGACATGAGCTTGACCTTTAGATCTACGTTCTGATCAAACTTTGCTCGTACGATGTCTCTCATACAACGTACCTTGATTTGCTCCCACTTGTCAAGGTCGATGTCTACCTTCTTACCAAGACTCTTAGTCTCGCCGGGGTTTTCACAGGCAAGAATAGCAGCGATATAGGCATACTGCTCTTGCTGCGTTCCTGTCATTGCTCGATACTTTGAAGCCTGAAAGGCGGCTTCATTAGTCTTGAATGTAAGATTCCCCAGCTTTACTGGAGCTGAATAGAAGTTGGAAAGGTAGTAATCCTCACCAACGAACTTCACGATCGGACTTACTCTCACCTTCACGCCTCTCGCTGATCACGTAGAACCACCTGCAAATAAAAAGAATAAGAAGGAGCCATACTACGACCCCTCCTATAATTAAAAGCCTAATCATACCATCATCCCGAAGAACCAGGCGGCCCGATGAGCGATGCTACAGAAGAAAAGCCTCTTCATCTTGTCGCCAAACGTTTCGAAACAGATAGTTTCGTCGCATTCCCCACCACACGCAGCACAAGTCATGTGATCATCCCCTTCGATCGAATATGTGGTTTGTCAACTCATATGAGTAGTGACCTATGATCACTCCGACAACACCAAGAATCAAACCAATAGTCTGTGCTATGTAAACGTTCATGGTTAAACGATACTCCCGTGGAGATTATCTGTCAAGGTACGGCAAAGGCCGCTGATTACTCAGCGGCCAGTTCCGTCCTTAGAGCTAGGATCGTACGGCCCTTTAGTTCGCGTACTGGTTCGCCGTTAACGAATTCGTAAATGCGCGGCACTGACATGACATCGTACATAACCCTAATTGCCTCAGCCTCGTCAATGTCCACATCAACAACAGGATAATCAACCTCGTTGCTGAGTGCTTCAACGTGTGGCTTAAGTGCACGACAAGGCGCACACCAGGCAGGTGCGGAGAAAACAACTAGTGCTCTCTCCTTTGTCTGCTCCTCCAATGCAGAAGGAGACATGACCTTGATCAAATTCTATTACCTCCTCATTGCTCGGAATGACGGAGCAAGGCGCTCAACGGCCTTAGCAATGTCCTCCGGATTGCCATTGACGTAAATGTTAACAGTCACATTCACATCGCCGGACTTCTCTTCAACAGTGTTGAACTCAGGATGCATCTCAAGCGGCTTCTTTTCTTGCAGCTTGTAGAACTTAACCCTGTCACCCCAACCCTGTGAGTTGTACTGGCCCTTGATGTATCGATTGTAGTAAACGCCAACACTCAGAGCAGAGTGAAGACGGTCAAATTCATCCTTGGCTACTCCGCTGTAGACCTGAACATCACCACGATTAAAAAGAACAGCAAGCTTCTGCTCGCTCTCATTGTAGTATACGCCCTCAATGACGCTACTGTTTGCAGTGAAGTGGCTGGTGTATGGGAATTCGTACTGGTTCATTTGATTCCTTCGTAAATGGCCTTACGGAGTCTGTTGATCAGAACCCGCATCTTCTTCTTCAATTGTTCCGTGATGCACATAAACGTCTAGCTTGCCCTCCGCATCCTTTACGACAATGAGGCGACCAACATAAACCCATGTGCCCACCGGCTCATCCTTGAGTTTATCCTTGATCTTCTCAAGAGCGTCTTCAAGGTCACGAAGTGTTGGCTTCTTAAGCCTTCCGTTCACTCTCCAGCGATATTGCTTTTCATCAAATAGCTTCTTAAGCTCTTGACTCAGTTCGGTCACCATTCACCATGTCTCTCAAGATACATGGCAACAGCGTCATGAAGCTGAGCTGATACGATGAATGCTTGTTGAGTGTAGTGATCAGGATCTTCGATCTGCTCTGTTAAAATGGAAAGAAGCAGTCCGAAACCCTTATTAAGACTAGCGATTGCCGCCTTGTCTGAGTCTAGAACTGCCCCTTCCACAGTAAGTCTGTATTCGTCCATTTCTTCCTTTCAACTACTTCCATAGTAGTTGATTAGTTGACCACCGTCAAGCTGTTCAGTGGCCATACGAACTTGTTCATGCCGTTTCCATCGGGCCTGGGACTTAATGGAGAAAGCCAGACGAGGTTTTCCCCGCGTCTACTTGATACTTTCGCCCGAAAGCCGTTCCACGGCCCATCATGGTACAACTCTACGGTACTGTTGCCGTAGATCTTGTTGCCAGCCATGTCTTCCAAATCAAGTCCTCTTCTGCTCAAGGTGTAGGTAACGAGTCGGAATGTAGACAATGCGCTGGTCATAATCCTTCGGGCGATTCTTCTCAATAGAAAGAAGAACTGTGCCATCAGGAAGCGGAACACTCATGACCATGCAAACAACATTGTTCCACTTCTTTAGTGCTCGTGGAGCACCCTTCACCTTTACGAAGTCAACCTTGTTGACCGGCTTACCCTTTGGATCATTAAAGCTGAACTGTGCTGTCATCGCTTCCTCTTTGCTCGCTTGGCTTCCTGACGAGCCTTCGCCAGGTCTTTGATGAACTTGTCAGAATCTGTGTCATCGATTGTAAATGAGCTGAGCAGTGTTTTACCGGCAAAGATCTGAATGGTAATTTCACCATCAGTTCCCCATGAGAATCGATATCTATCGAATTTCACTAGCCCTCCAAATAGAAAGCTCCCCAGGTAGGATTCGAACCTACGTCGCTAATCCTGATTCAAAGTCAGGCGGCCCCTGCCAAACAGAGCAACTGGGGAATAGCCCCGAAGGGCACTGGATCAATCAGTCATCAGACCTTCAAGGCTCCAGAAGAAATCATTGGAATCAATACTGATTCCATCAGGACGAGGCCCATCAAGCTTGATCCGAACCTTGCCACGGAAAGGCTTACCAGTCGTGCGACCAGTGAGCCCCTGCCACTTCTCAAGATAGGGATTCTTGTGCAGCTCCTCGTAAGAGTTGACAATCATCACCCTCGTACCGACAGGCATTGACTCTTCGACATTCTCAGGGTTTGCTGTCTCACTAAGCCGCATTCGAGCACGCTTCCAGAAGAATGCTGACTGCTTGTATCCATCAGGTCGGTTACTCAGAGGCTTGACCCACACGTATCCATTTCTGAATTCATCGGGCTCAACAACCTCACAGGTAATTCCTTCCCAGCCAGATCCAGCGTCAGGGTCATTCGTGAGAACGACAAGCGTTCCTACTTCAAGATTCATGGTGCTCCAATCAAGTGGCTTCGTTACAAGGATACTCTCTGCACCGCTCGATTGTCAACGTGCCCTGCGGATGCAGCAACTCGTGAAACTTCTGAGCAATGGAGAAGTCGAGACCAATCGCCTCCGCCCTCTGCCTTACATGTTCATCATACTCGCCGTCACGTAGTGCGTCAAGGAAGCCGTCTTCGAATTCCTCTTCATCTACCCATACTTCGATGTAACCCATTGATCATCCGATCTCGTCCGTGAAGTCTAGTAGACTCCATCCCTTTACTTCAAGTGATTGCTTGTACTGCTTGCCATGATGCCCGCAGAACAGAAGAACCAGATCTTCCTTCTCTGCAATTACAAATGCCTGAGCGCTGCACTTGTCACAACGATCTTCTGTCTTATTCAGCGGACGTTCCGCAACTGTTTGCATATTGCTCCTTACTTAGCACAACGCCCCTAGCTTATGGGCCAGGGGGTTGATTGTTTTGTAGCTGCCTCATGGCTGCTTCTAGTTCACTCTTTACCTTGATGAAGTTGTCCATCAATTCGTAATACTTTCCACGCCACTTGTCTAGGTCGGCTTCAACATTGTTCAGCTCTTGCTTGAGCCCTTGAATTTCAGTTCTCAATTCGTTTCTGAGCTGAGCGGCAGTATCGTCCCGAACCTTGCTACGGCTGAGCCAGTGTTCGACAAACTTTAGTCCAACCCCACCCAGCACTGTTCCCAATAGGGCAATCCAAGCCGTAGTCATCTCGGGCATCATCTCAGCAACCTTATCCTAAAGTATAGGAATGCCACGATGAGCATAAGAGTCAGGCTGAATACCCAAGTCAAAGGTACGAAACCAATTGTAAGCCATCTGAGCAAGGTCATAAAGGCATAGCTCAGTGAAGCCATGAATAGACCTGTTGACTCTATTGATACATTCCCCTTCTTTGCACCGGCCATAATAGCCACAGAAGAAGATGCATAAAAAGCGCCAATGGTCATTCTCACGTAGGTTGAATCAATTGCCTGGCCCAAAGGTGTTGTGGAACTAGGCTGATACAACCAACTCATCGTATACAATCCGGAGACCAAAAGACCAACAGCAATAATCACCTCGATGATCACGAGGGGATGAGCGTAAGCTTTAACTAGAACTGCTGATATCTTGGACATATGCAAATTGTAATCACTGATGAGTTAAAAGTCAATCAATCAAGTCTTCAACAGCCTCCGCAACTTCTTGTGCAAGCCAGATCTCAGTGTCAGTGAGTGCTGTCATCTGCTTGTTGTGATATCTAGTGATGTATAGACGCAGAAATTTGGCCTTTTCAGCGGCACCGGAAATCTCTTCCGGAGTTGCTTCTGATCTCAACACAAGCTTGATGGTCACCCAAATACTCTTTGTGAGATCCTTTATACATTCTGCTGTTGAATACTCGTCATCAAAGTACATTATCCTCCCGTCAAGGGGATTTATTGCGGCCGGTAGGGATTCGAACCCCATAGTTCCCTAGTCTTGGCTAGTATACCCGGCCTGATGGCTTAATTCAAATGTTCTGCTGTGATGTCTCCACCGACGTAAAGCCTGTTATCACGCCATCTGCTTACGTCGGTGCCTGAACGAGCCATCAGAATTATAAGCCACCTAGGCTCTCGTTCGTTTGCCGCACATTCGGAGCAAACCACGAAATCCATATCTGGATTCAGCCGTGACTTGTAATTCACCAGTGAATTTCTCTGCTTGTCACAGATCTGACAAACCAGTTCGCTCACTCCTCTTCATATCCAATCTCTCCAATGACCTCAAGGTCATCGTTCTCGAAATACTCGTTAAACTCGATTCCACCTACAGAATACTGAACCTTACACATATAACTGTGTACCTCAGTTATTATTCCGTAGACACCTTCACTGACTACCAGAACCACTTGGCTTTCCCGGTGCATCATGAACCTCCAAAATACAGTTTACACCAAGAGAACGGATCTTTTTAATCAGGTCGCTGATCTGCTCGGTGATCAACATCCTGTTGTGTTCAGAAAGATGATCGAAGGTACTGCTGTAGGCTCTCAGAGCGAAGTTAGGAACGTCATGCTGCGTTGCAGGGTATTGAACAAGGTCACATGTGAATCCTGTGCCGGGCTCAAATCTGAATTCCCTGAACGCCTTCCTGGCGTTGTCTATGGCCATGAGCGCAAAGGCATTCTCCACGCTCACTCGCTCAACCTCTCCTTGATCCTCTCCCATGTTTCCGGAGTCTTGTGAGCATTACGATACTTATCTACTCTGGCAGCGTTCCAATAAACGCCGCCCCAAACTCCGAAGCCTGAGTTCTCCTTGGCTGCCATTGCACATTGCTTCATGACTGGACAGCGAAGGCACATTTCATCTACGTATCGGGCAGAGATTTTATCCTCTTCGTAAGTCTCAAAGAAGAAAGAAGTGGGAAGACCACGACACAGAGCCAAGTCTTCCCACTGTACTTCATCCGGACTTATGCCCCTCTGTTCAAGAATTCCGGACATTGCGAGAAGGTACCCTCCACTTCCCATCATTGTCCACCGCAATGCGAGTCTCAAAGCCCCAGTTGCCATTACGGTAAGCGCCTTCACGCTTGTTCCAACCGAGATTCTTACGACTCTTGCGGAAGAATACTAGTGTCCAGCCTTCCCATCGAACATCATTGCTCAGCTTGCGCTGCTCAGTGACGAACTTATCGGCTGAATTGTAATCCAGAACAACAGACATGTTTTTCCTTAGTTAGTGCTTATTTGTTTGTGAGATACAAAAGAACAGGAAGAAAACATTCCTTCCTGTTCAATTGTACTACAAAGTCTGATTACTTGCTTGACTTACGAGCGGTAGAGGTAGAGTCTGACTTCTGCTCTGCCTTCTTATCAGTTGCCTGATCAGTGGTTACAACACCACCACCGGTTAGTTCGTCGTCCTTTGCGGAACGACGGAATGCAGCATCTTCAAACTTCCAACCACCTTCACGAGCACGACGAGCCGCTAGGGTCTCAACGTCTGGACGGGATTCGTAGTTCTTTAGAGCCTCTTCGTAGTCAACGTATGCGGAGTCCTTTACACCGGCTTCCTCAGCACGCTTTGCATCCTCGTCCGCTAGCGGGTCAAGATGTGGGGCAACTACGTCCTGTGAAGACTTGTACTGGTAATCCTTGTTATCTGCCATCTTTTACTTTCACCTCCTTGTCTTCAAGTCTGCGCATTCTTGAAGAATTCTCTAAAAGAATAGCACAGACTTGTTTATAAGGCGGATCAAGATGGTAGCTCGTTGACCTTTCCAGTTGCAGTCTGGACTGCCATTGTGTCGGTGTCAAGAACACAGTAGTTGTAGAACATCCCGTTCATCTCAAGGCCGTAAACGCCAGCCTCTCCAAGCTGATGAGCGAATGGATAATTCTCCATCCAGGTGTGGTAATGCCCGTGAAACCACAATGTAGGTCGAACCACTCGGCCAACCCTGTCCATAAGCTGACGATGAGCCGTTGAGTCAGGATCGTCCTTCAACCGGAAACCGAATGGTGCATGAGTGGGAGAGTCGTGAGTCAGGAGAATATCAGACTGCTTCCCATGAATCTCAAGATTCTTAACCACTCGCTCAGGAACAGCCTCCTGAGCCCACCAAGTCTTTCCAAGCTTACGCCGATTCTTGTCAATTGAAACGGCACCACCAACAGCCTGGAACCACCTGTCATCAAATCGCCACCGGTTAACACGACCAGTGTAACGAATGTGACTACGGATGATTGTCAAACCATTGTAAGTCTTGGGATTGTTCTTCTCAAGCCAGTCGAGTCGATCCCAATTCTCGTGGTTACCAGCGACGAAATACACCTTGATGCCGTACTTCCGGCACTCCTCATTCAGAGCGTCAAGGTAGTTGAATCCGTCCGCCTCATGCTCCCAGTAACCGAAGTCACCTACCTGCATGATCTTACGGACGTTCATGGCATCCGCACGTCGGACAGTCTTACGAGCATGAAGTGTGTCACCATGCCAGTCACCAGCGATCATGATCTTTGCCATGTCGTTCCTTTCGTTCGTTGTTAGTACAACATTAACACAGTGCTGATCACTTCGTCAACATGTGTACACAACACGCTTAATACCAGCAAGCTTGATCGCCTTGTCACAGGCGTCACACGGCTTTGAGAAAACCGGCTGGCCCTCCTTGTTGCGAGCGATATAAATAATTGCTCCAGCGGCCTTCTTGCACCGGGCAATGGCCATTGCTTCGGCATGCACAGAGCAGAAGCGCTCAATGTGCTCGTCGCTCACATTGCTAGGATCGTTCTTCAACGTGTTCCAGCCTCGGGACAGAACCCTACCAGACCTAACAATGACAGCGCCATGCTTCTGCTTCATGTTACTGTTAGAACTGAGTTCCATTGCCAGAGACAGGAATGACCGATCCTTCTTAGAAAGACCGGTCGATTCACTGTTAGCCATTTGTTACCTTTCAGACCCTGTAGTTGCTTCGTCCACCCTGGGCAAGGTGTAGACCTTCGGCCATTGCAGCACCGAAAGAAGGACCATCGCCACGGCCATACTTGTCGCAAAGCTTCTTCGCACGAGCAGTAGCATTGCCACCACTTCGCTTTGCAGGCGGAGTTTTACCCGTAAGGTTCATCGCCTCATCGAAGATCTTACCACCAAACTTAAGGTCTTCGGGCTTTACCTTAGCCTTACGAGCGGCGATCTCGAAGTATCGCTTCCACTCCAGAACGAGATCTTCGAAGCAATCCCATTCCTGAACATTACGTAGGTATCGAGCAGCGCTATCGCTACGCTTTGCGGCCTCTTCTAGGGCCACAATGGTCTTAATGTCCTTGACTGCGGACCAAAAACCCATTATCTCTTTTCCCATTCCCCGGCGTAATACCGATCTAGTGTTTCAGGATGTCCGTTGCTATCTACGATTTGGAACTTGCCCTTCTCGACCTTAGCAACAATTGCTGTGCGTCCGGTGGCACGATGCTTTATCGCCATATCCACCCGGAGATCACTGTATCTCATTTACTTCCTTAACGAACTCATGCTCTGCTTCATTCAGTGCTATCATCAGCGCTAGATTCCCCAGCACTCCGATTGCTATCAAGATGGTCAGCAGTAGACCGACCCGTGATTTCATAAATGATTCTTTCTGCATTGCACTGCGGGCAGAGATTCTTATCGTAACCATTATAGGTACGAAGGTGGCCGGTTAGCTTATTCCGACCACACTTGCACTTACCTAAGTTCCGCTGCCTCGTCCTCACTCAATTCCTCAAGGTAGTCAGGATCGTTCTTCAACTCACCATACCCGTCAATGTCATACTTGACAAGCAAGTTGAAGTAAGCGGACTCATCTACTGTATCCCAGTCGCCATCTCTGATGGATCGATACAGCTTCTCGATGACTTCCTTGCGCTTGTCTTCTGGTACATACTCTAGCATGAGGTCTAGAGGATAGTCAAAGTAGCTTGTGCCGCTTGCCCATCCCATTACCAGCACACCTCGATCAGATACTTGCCAGAAGGAAGAATCTCTCGCTTGACAAGTTCACCAATGATGTTTCGAGCGGGGACGTACTGAATCTCATCGTCCTCAGCAAGACCATCAAGGTCAGGATGAATGACATGAGCGCTGTCGTTGCTGCACTCTTCGGCAGCTACGAAATCCCATGCGAAACCGAATTCACCTTCGACTAGTTCGTTTAGATCGAATGCATCAATGGTGTAGTACACTTCGCGCTTCGGGTTAAACATTGTCACCACCAAACGATAATACGATAGTTTCCAGTGGGAATGTGGCCTTCGAATGCCAGCCAGTTGAGCAGAAGTTCAGCTCCAGGATTAGCATACTCCTCGCGAGGCATGCCGTCAACCTTGAACTTCTCGATCAGCTCCTTAGCCTGATCATAGGTGTACTCTTCATCCATCCATCGGGTGGTGAGAGTATTACCCTCTGAATCAATTCCTTCACCGATGTAGCCACCAGTAACCTCAAAGTCATGGTAGGTGTCCTGCGCAGGGAAACCCATTGCAGCACCGCCTTCCCACTTTTGACCCCAAAGCTCCTGAATAAACTCTTCCATGTCGATGTAGTGCCACTCGTAGCGAGTAACAAGTTCAGGAAGCTTACTCTGAATCACTTCTTATCCTTTGGTAGATTCGGGTCCTTCATAATCTTGCTTACTTCTAGAAGCTCCTTCTCGCCGCGCTTTGTCTTTCCCTTGGCATGCAGGAGTAGCGCTAGCAATAGAGCTTCACCAGTGTGGACATTGCCACTCTTGTCATACATGTAAGCCCGATCCATAACTCTTGAACCTGGCTTAATCCACTTCGTTCTTTGATTCATATAGTCCCAACTCCTCGGTAATTTCTACAAGGATGCATGGCCCACAAACTCCATTTTCCATGTAGTCATCATCGCTGTAGTGGGCACCACATCGAGAGCAGTTAATGTAAAACATCTTGCCTCCTACTAAGATCTTAGCAGATCGGTTCGCTTGTGGCAACAAAAAGAGGGAAGACAAAGTCTTCCCTCTATAAGCGGAAGTGACAGGATTCGAACCTGCGGGCCTCTTTACGAAACCACATCATTAGCAGTGATGCGCCTTAAACCGGACTCAGCCACACTTCCAATGTCTCACTTAAGAGACTGACGAAGGCTTTCTTCCATTGCCTTGATAAAGGATTGCGTATTGCTTTCCTTGTCGGCTGGAACAAAGACTCCTCGTCTTTCGACAAACTTGCCATCCTTTGTTACAAGGATTCCCCAAGTCTTGCCCTTACGATTCATGAACAGCGGATCTCCATCCGCAGATTCAAGGGACCATTCGTAGCCCTCTGGTGCCTTACCAATTGTATAATCCATGTAGCCCTGATGGGACTCGAACCCACATTGACGCGGTGTTTGAGACCGCCGCATATGCCATTCTGCTACAGGGCCATCGGCCTTACGGCCTTTGATCAGAGATAAGCGGCGTTGATGGCCTCGCCAAAAGCACCAACCTTGCCGTAAAGAACCTCATCATTCATTGGCTGTCCTGACATTGCATACTTAAGCGCAGTAGGATTGCCAGCGGCATCCATCCAGGACATTCCGAAAACTCGGTCCAGCCAGTCTTCGATTCGGTATTCCTGACCAGCGTACGGACCAGACTTAACAGTCACGGTCTGACCGGCCAAGGGATGACGTGAAGAGTGCATGTTATTCCTAACGTTGTGTCGTTCAGTCATTATCAATATACTTGAGATCGCTCACGTTGTCAACACAGGCACCCTCGCCCCAGATCTTGCCAGAAGCAATACACTTCTGAGCAGTCTGATTCTTTAGGTAGTCATTGTAGTTGACGCTGATAGAGATTGCCGCAAACAGTGCGATGAACACTGATGCGATAATCAGAGCGACCTTTACTTCATTCCTGTCCATGTCACCATTCCCCAGTGGTGCACATCTTGTTGATGCGTTCGTTCAAGGCGTCCATTTGCTCAATGGACGGATTCGGATTCTGAGAAGAGAACCAAATCATTTCCTTGGCCGCCTTCTCAATCCACTCGTATGGTGCTCCAGGATGAATCAGAGCAATGCTAGCTGCCGTAATGTCAATGAGACTAGGCATTTGCAATCCAATCTACTCGCTTCTTATGGGTGGCGCAAACAAGGACTCTTCCTCGCGCCGGGCGACGATACCGTGTTCCAGCAGTATGTCCAGCAGGACAAACAGCTTTCCACTTAGGCGTAGCAGGAGTGTAGTTTTCACAGGTATTACCCGTGCAACCAATCTCAATTGCCTTGGCTCGCCAAATCGCATTATGACCATGCCCCGGCCCAACCAGAGCGTGTGCAATTTCGTGACGAATTACGTTGTCAACCTGATCTTCCGTAAGATTCGGAGTGCAGGTCTTTGACAGCTTGATCATCTTCTGAATGTGGTAAGTGGTTCCGTATGTCTTCACCATACGATTCCAACCAAAGTCCCAACCTCTGCTAAAGAGATCGTACTCCCACATAAGATCGCGCGCAAGGCGCTCGGCTCGAATGAGATTCACTTGAAACCCTTCGGTCGATGGAGTACCCGCTGAGAGAATTGAACTCACGTCTCCTGCGTGTCGAGCAGGCGTTCTACCATTGAACTAAGCAGGCGGGTGGAGTGTTACCACTCCCATTTTTCAAACTGTCAGACGCTTCTTCACGCCGTTGTAGAGGATCTTCCAATCCTGCTCGGTCTTAACCTTGCCTCGCTGCTCCTCAAACATGGAGATATAGGCTTCGGCAGCCTTTCGCTGAGCCATGTCAGCCTTGCGAGCAACAAGCAGAAGCTCAATGACATCAAGAGTCATATTGCCAAGCTTCTTGCCAGTGTCAACAATGTTCTTAAGTTCCTTGTTCACATGATCTCCTGATTAGGTGGCTGATAAGCCACAATCTTCTTCCTCGGAACATCTTCGAATTGCTTGAGGCCAGGGAAGTCAATGACAATCTTGCTCCGCGTCATCATGACCACTCGACCGTATCTGTTTTTATAGTTTTCACGACCAATCCAATGATCTTCTACGACCATTGCCCAGCCGCCAACTCTTAGATATACCATGTACGCCCACCGGGACTCGAACCCGGACGCCCTTACGGACCTAGAGTCTCAGTCTAGTGTGTCTGCCATTCCACCATGAGCGCGGAGCCTGCTTACGCAGGCTTAACATCTTCTGGGTTACAGTATACATCTCCACCCTCATTCAAGTCAACAAGCAACTTGCCATGAGCAGTGACGAATGAAACCTTACCCTTTTTACCATCCAGGCGACCTCTGGTAAACTCTACCTTGTCACCCTTTTTATATGCTGTCAAGATCAGTCCTCATCGAAAAGTTCCTGGCCGTCCTTGACACAAATCCACTCATTGTCATCGTGCTTCTTGGACTTCTTGCCAGACTTCTTTGACTTAGAAGACTTCTTGTCCTTCTTCTTGTCATCCTTACCGAAGAGACCACCAAGGCCAGAGCTTCGGCTAGACTTCTTTGACTTCTTAGGCTTAGACTTGCCAGCCTCGAAAGCCATCGGAGCCATTCCAAGAGTGTCGAAGTCGTCTTCACGCATTACCTTGCCATGAACCTTGTCACACCGCTTCTGAAAGTCACTCGGAGCCTTATCCTAAAGGCAAGACCACCGACGACAACGGATGAGACAGCGAGGTTAGTCAGCCTGTTCATTTCGACCCTTCGTCGTTGTTGTTGGTACTACTCTATCGTGCTCAGTTGGTGCTGTCAAGGTACTCGAACTCGGGACCTTCAAGGTACTGCGGGAACATGTGTTCCTTGACGTACCTCTCAAGATACACGTTCAGCCAGGCTTGTGCAAGCGCTTCGCTCTTGAAGCCAGACTTAATAGTCTCTTGACCATTGTACATAACGCCAATGACACGCCATTCTGTCATGCTTGCGCGCCATGCAACGATGTTTGCAAACTTTTCTGGGTTTGGGAACATTTCTCTCCAAATAAAAGAAGGGGGCCGAAGCCCCCTTCTGTCAGAAGTTTCCGGGTGCTACCTGGAAACAGTCTATGCCCATCGCACGCCACATGTCAACAACCTGCTGACGATCATCGTACACAGCCACAACATCATAGATGTCACGAATGTGCTCATCAAACAGCTCTTGCTTGACGATGGAATCCTTGCGCATGTCTCCCTCAGCACGCATGTGCAGTTCTGAGAAAGGAATGTCGTACAGATTCAGCCAAGCGATTGTTTCATCTCGGCATGAGCCGTCTCGTCCGCTCATAACAATGATCTTGTAACCTGCCTTCGCGTGAGCTTGAGCAGTAAGGATCACCTGTCGTCGCGGATCATCGTCGCCAACACCCTTCCAGTAGAAAGGATCACGCTCGTTCATCTCAGCAAGGGTTCCGTCGATGTCAAAGAGGTAAACCTTCTCTGCACCTTCGGGACGCTCGTAAGGACGAACAGCCGTAACAGTCGTGTGGAAGTCAGTGAAAACTCCACTAGACTTCATAGACTGATGCATCTTACGAATAACAGACTCAGGAACGTCTCGACCACCGAGCGCAGCACGCACAGTGTTTCGCTGAATTGCCGTCTCCAGAGAAACGTCAAACTGCTTAACTGAAACACTAGCGCCGTGACGCTGACCGATCTTGACGAATTCCTTGATGTACTTGTGACGGATGTTCGTGTCATCCACAACCACAGAATAGCCCTTTGACAGAGCACCATCGACCATTCCATGCTCAATTCGAGTAACAAGCTCCTCGTCTACCCCGGTCTCCCGGCCAAAGAGCTGCATACGAATGTCGTCACGATTGACGCGAACACCATTCGGGTTTTCCTTGAGCCATACCTCATGTGCCCAGGTGCTCTTACCACAACCGGGAATTCCCCGGAGAATGAGAAGCTGCATTACTTGCCTTTCTGTTCCTTCTTGTAAGCTCGTCGGTTCTTCCAGTCTTCGATGAGTCCTATCTTAGGCGGTCCATCGATGTCTGTCAACCCCTCTACCAAACCCCAGAACAAAGCGAGGCAGCCGATGATGAAACCTAAAACCACACCAGCCACCACGCCTATCAAAATTCCTAGCCAGATCATTACTTACCTAGATTGCTTGGGTGGTATGAACAATTGTCCGCGTGATACGGGAACTCATAACCACATTCGGTGCACTTGAATCCGTTAGTCGGAGTACAGCTTGTCTTGACAAGACTGACAGAGACCTGAGATTCGGTACTCACTTCGAGAGTTAGAGTCACGGAAGTCCTTATCTATATCGACATCCTTGCCGCATCCGACAAAGGAGTTAATGGTTACGCACTTACTCTGCTTGACTGCCCTTTGAGCCTTTTCTCTGGCGTAGTTACTCATCCGATGATGAATCCCAATACAAAGAAGGCTACAGCGTAAGCAACAGGGTGCTTGGCAATAAACTCGGTCATTCTGCTCCCTCCCCAAATGCAGCCATATTGCCGATTAGGGTTTCAGTTGGATTGTTATAGTGGTCATACTTGCGCCGGGCGTCTTCAATATCAGAAGCAAAACTCATTGCTCGATACGCATTGAGTGGTCCCGGAATCTCTAGTCCAGTCTCCTGAATCATACGGAGACTTCTCTGTGCGCGCTCAAGATCTTCGATCATCATAAGGTACAGCCGGGCACGCTTCTTACAAAGGTGCCCGGCCAGAAACCTACGGCGAGGATCTTTGCGCCATTCCTCGTTAGCCCGCATTGGTAGGGTGCACGTCCTCTCGCTTGGCCTCCGGCTTGATCTGCTTCCAGATTAGCTCATCGATGCTCTTCCCGTCAAGCAGGTTGAACATGTGAGATCGGTAGCCATCGATCCGGTTTGCAGCCATCGCGAAGTCTCGACGTGTGAAGACCTCGTCCATTGAAGAAAGAAGGTTGTGGAAGATGCCACGGACCTTAATCTCAATTTCCTGGTACTGCTCCAGAAGCTTCCCACCAACGTCCTTGACGAACTGATGGAACTCATCCGGCAGAGCCTCACAGATCTCAAGGATAGAGTATCCCTGAGAAAGCTGAGACCATACTGAGCGCTCAGAAAGCATTGAGATCATGCGGTGCAGCTCAACGTAATCTGCCTGCTTGATCTTGACCATCTTTGCACCAGAACGCACAACAAATCCCTCTGCGTTCTTACGGTAATCCGCTACAGCGGCCTCACGCAAAGACTTGTAATTGAAGACCTCCGTCACCGGCCCGTCCCAATTTACAATTGCCTGTGCCTCCAGCGGACCACAGACGTACCCATGCTCCTTGTGAACCGCTCCCAGCATAATCAGGTCGTCCATTGAACCGTAGTCCAGAACGATCCTGTTGTCAGGGTAAACGATCTCAAAGATGAATGTGTAGTCTGAGACAAACTGAATGTGGCTGTAGCGCTCGTTCAGAACACGAGTCGCGTGAATTGCCTGATCTGACATGAATGAGCCTCGCGTAGCAATCGCCCACTCACCTCCATAAGAGTAAAGAACTCCCATAGAGCCGTCCTTCTTGTCAGTCACCTCAACAGGCGCATCCCAGTCAAGCTGTGCAGACTGAGAATCACCAAGGTTGAAGAACTTCATAAAGGGACGAGCAATCAGGTTGCCGTCAAAGTCAACAATCGTGCCGCGACAGTTAAGCGTGCACTCGTTCCACTTTCCGGCGAACTGAGTCTTCTCAGAGTAGTTGAGAATCTTGAGAGGCAGGACCGGATGAGTTTGCGCCCGGACATAACCCTCAGAGATCATCTCGTCAAGAAGCTCCTGAGAGAAAATCTTGGTGAACTTCATCGGCCCTCCTGGTTAGCCTTCTTCGGGGTGCTGCCATTCGTGATTTGCTTCATCGAGGCAGTGACGTATGGAGCAGCTTGCCCCGTCTTCTAGAGTTACTGTATCACCATCTGGCCAGATCTTCAACACCTTTTGGTGGAGATACCTGCAATCACAGACAGTATCGCCAACCTTAACACGCATTGGCTTCATTTATATCCCAATCGATTGGCGAGGCGCTGACTCTTCATACCGCCGCGCGGTCCATTGATCCACACAGAAGCAAAATCGGCCGGAACAAGACGCCTGCCGATACGCTTCTCAACGTGCTCAATACAGAGCATACCCTTGTGTCCAAGATCCGTCAAGGACCAGACCTCGTTGATCAGAAAGAAGTGCTCACCAATCTTGCCAGTGTCAACACCACAGTCAAGGCAGAGCCACTTCTTACGGCTGTTCTTGTTTCCGGCCAATTTTATCCACTCACCTTAATTACAAAGATCTTTAGTGGAAGATCAGGGTTTTCTTCCCTGGCTCTTTCTAGATATGGGACCAGAGTTCTATGCTCTGGCCAAAATGGTTGATTAGTGTACTTGCCTGTGAAGCAGTTTTTGATAGCTTCTGCTTGATCACAGGCAATCGCGTACATCTTGAGTTGCATCAGTGAAAATCTTCCCAGCGCTTCTCTACGAAATCAAAGTCCTCGCGCTTAAGAGGACCCCACAGCTCCTTACCGCAATTGACACACTTGCGGCTGTGGCTCCAAGTGTACTTGTTGTAGAGGGCGAGAACGTGCTTACGTCCTTCCTTACCCTTGCACCACTTGCGAGTGTTCTTCTTCTTAGCCTTACCAACCTTTTCGGTCTCGACAAAGTTACGAGCGCTGCGACGAGTTGCCTTGCTCATGTTCCACTTGTCGGTGCCGCGTTCCTTGATGGTAGCCATACATCACATCCTAGTTGTTGTTGTGTAGCTTGTCAAGCTACTTAACCAGGGTCATAGTTGATAATCATAGTGGACCCCAGAGGGATTCGAACCCTCCCCAATGCCTATGGGCTCAACCCGTCGGTTGCATAGACGCGGTACCTGAATGGAGTCTAACGGGCGGCAGCGCTACCGTAGACCGCTAGTATCTCTTTGGGGCCATGCTTATGACAGCTAGTCTACTAGAGACCTATAGGGGCTGTCAACTCCTTTTTTGTTAGCCTTCTACTACTGGACCAGATGGTTCTTCTGGTGTTGGCTCGCTTGGCTGCTCTGGCTGCGCGATAGAATTTAGACGTGCTGTTTCTGCACTGATCTCATCTGCTGCGCTTGATGCATTTGCTAGAGCGGCGTCTGTAGCCGCCTGAGCGTCTGCTAGAGCCTGGTTCTGCGCTACGTCCTCAGCGTCCTCGGCTGCTGCAAGATCTGCTGCTGCCTGACGTTCTGCTGCTAGTGCGTCCTGTGCCTCTCTAACGGCGTCCGTTAGTGGTCCAACAAGAGCATCTACACGTGCGCTAACACCGCTTACTGCCTCACGGAGGTTTGCAACCTCAGTTGTTAGGTCTGCCATTCTTTCCTCCAATCCCTGCTGGCCTACGCGGATTTCCGTCAGAAGGTCAGTGAGGTATTGGTAGCCCAGATGTTCTACAAAATCCATATAATCAATCCTCCTGCCTCTGATGAATTAGGCAGTTACAGTATAGCAGGAGGAAGATTATGAAGTCTAATTGATATTGCTGTCACAGTTGGACTCGAACCAACATCGTCTTTGGCCTAAGACTGCTTTGCCCATTAAGCTATGTGACATAGGGCCTTTCAGCCCGTTACGATTTCAAGGTAGAGTCGATTGAACATTCGCTTGAATTGCTCATCGTTACATGTACCGTCTAGACCGTCAACTGCATCCATTACCGCCGCCCGCTTTGTGTCCTCCAGAACGAGCCTGGCAACACCATGACGAAGGCGGAAATAGAAAGGCTCCCCATTGAACAGGAAGCCATCTACAATTACCGGACAGGCGTAGCAGGAGTATTCCCAACTCCTTACAATCCTGTCAAACATCGTTTACCTCTCAGCTAGAGAAGCGCTCCTTAGCGAAAGTCTCGAAGTCCTTCTTGGTGCCAGTGAAGTCCTCGAAGTTACGCTTAGCGCCGTGGATACGGTAGTTGGTCTTACGACCGACCTTGCTAGTCTCAACGAGACCCTTCCACGTACCAGAAACGTAAAGGTTGAAGAAGTTGGCACGGTCGGTGGAACGAAGCTCAAGAGCCTTAACACGCTTAGCCATTTTGGGCCTTTCAGTAAAGTGAGTGAGAAGCACGGACCGTGATGTGATCTTCGTGCTTACGGAAGAATACACGACTCTTTTCATCGTGCGGCATTACAACTGGACTCGGAGCAAACTTTCTGACATGATAGATCAGACGGCTTCCGTAGCCCATCCCACGGAACTTCACACGAGTGTAATACTGAGTAATGAAGTTGTCTTCTGTCTTGTTGGGATATGCGAGACACCAAGCAATAAGCATGTCAGTCTCAGCATCCCTGATCATGACTACCTTGGCCTGCTTTGGATAAGTCTTCTTGGCCCAAGGTAGATCATACATCATACAGCCATCGTAGCGGAAGTTCAGAGACTTGCACTGACTGTATTCTTTTTGCGTGAGATTACGCACCAGCTTTGTAACTGTTTTGGTACGCATGTCAGTCCTTACGTTTCTCGATCTTGCGGATGGCGTCCATCCACTTCTTCATCAGGCTATCATAGTCCAGAGCCATGTGGCAAGCTCCCAGAGTCCGTAAGCTGCACCGCCAAAAGCGGCAATTACAATCAGAAGAGGCAGAAACAGGCATCCGCCAATTACGATTCCCTTGGCAAGAGGCCCTTCGTCGCCGTAGCCGTTCTCAAAAGCTGAACCAACTCGGTATCCGAGGGACACGTCCTTGCGCGTTGTGGGAAGTCTCATCCAGTTCGGCATGTTTACATCCTAGTACCAGTTGGGAGCGTTGTCAACAACCATTTGCTCTAGCCAGTCAGGCATCTCAGGTCGAAGATAACTGTGAATAGAAACAGACTCTCGCTGCTTCATACCAGCTTTCATTCTGTAACCTGACACACTTACAGTGTAGTGAGGTCCAGGGTTCCTGTCAAGGCCAACAGCGACGATCCCATATGTATAGCTGATCTTGACTCTAGTAACCTTAAGAGTCACAGGACCAGTCTTCATGCGCTTCTGGATCGTTCGAGCGTCTTGCTCTGTCAGAGTGAAGTCTACCGAAGTAGATCTCGCTGTCAAGTTCATTTTGATCCTTAAGTGGAGATGGCGGGAGTCGAACCCGCGTCCTGATGCTTCAAACAGTAGTCTATACACAGCCATGTGTCAAGCAGGTAATGCATGTGTTTATCCCCACCGGGCCAAACATTCGCAACTTTCTGTTCCTAGGCAGTTGCCGCCCGGCCATCACGCCGCTAGGGCGTAGGCAGATGCAACGTTAGAGTTGGCATTTATAGGTTTGAGGCTTTTTAAAGACATCTCCTCAATGTCTGGCTGCAAACTAAAGTCATCCACCCCAGTCGAAACCAAGGCATCCCCTAGGCCCCGAAGGGCTTACGTCACTTAAGATACTTAGTGACGAAGTTCTGAAATGATGTTACTACAAGAGGCTCCGGTGTGTCAAGGTCACCCTTGTACTCCGGAAACAGATACATGCTCTGGTCGTAGAAGTCTGCTACCCAAAGCTTATGCTCATTGTCAGCGATGAAATTAAAGCTTAGTCCACCGCCTAGCTCTGAGTCAGCCTCCATGCCACCGGCCTCCATGATGGACTGAACGAAGATTCGCTGTCCATACATATCATCATCCCATCGACCCTTAGCGTTGTCAAGAGCCTTTGCGATAGATGCTGTGATGCCAGGCAGGCCCCAATGTGAGTAAACCCACAGAATCCCCAGCTTCTCGCGGCCAGTGCTATCACGCATAACTACACCGACGTTGGTGCGATCTCCCATTACTTACCTTTCGCCGTAAGCTTCCAGATAGTTGTATGCTATCTGATTCCATAGAGCATCTGCAAGCGCGTTGTGCTCGCCACCCTCTTGCTCCGGTAGCGGAGGTCTTCCTTCATTGTGCCAACGCTGCTTGATGTCCATCGTATACATTGGCATGCCATCTGGCAAGTCAATCATGCGGCCAAAGAGCTGGCTCACAACCACGTGGTCATAAGCACCATAGTATGCCCACAGCTCAGGCTTGTCAAACTCATGCGCCTCGTCGTAGTCCAGGACGAAATCTCTCCACAATCCAGCAATCGCCTCGTTTGGCAGAACCCTTGCGTAGTCGGGGTGCTGAGTGTCCCATGAGAGGCTTCCATCGTCGTTCTGCTTAACTGGCAAATGACTTATGACGTTCTCCCTCAGCCACGGATTCTCATTTGCTCTGTTGAGCACGTAGAGGTTGTTCGTGATCAGATACAGCCTCTCGCCGTCATCTCTGACAGCTCCTAGACTGATGAACCTAACAGGCTCGTCCGGTCCAGTCTCGTAGAACTCGGTGTCATAAAAGATCTTCAATCTTGTTCCTCATCTTTCCAGACTCCACACCTACGGCATTGATCACCATAGTAGAAGTCATGTTGTTTATATTCTCTTCCGTGGAAGATGCAGGGGATCTTGGTTGTCTTCCCTCCTTCGCTCTCCCACCGTTCGATTTCACACATGTTAAATCATCCCTAACATGAATTAAGGCCCCGATCTAAATGATCGGGGCCAGTCTCTCTAGCCGGACTCGAACCGACAATTAGGCGTTCGTAGCACCTTGGTTTATCCAATTAGCCTATAGAGAGAGGGAAGGCTTACTTCGCCTTCTTCTTGCGTGAATTCCACCAGGCTAGAGCCAGTGGAAGATAAGGCTTGGCCTTTAGGTATAGTGCCTTTGCCCTTAGCTTAAGAGTGTTCATTCAAACACATCCTTTCCAGATCCCCCAGTCAGAATCGAACTGACGATATATCCGTACCAAGGATATGTGTTACCACTAGCACTATGGGGGCTAAAGGCCGTTCACCTGCAACTAGCTACTAGACCGTCCTGAATTCCCATTGCCTGGTTCGGTTGCATTCTCCCCAGGTTGGTCCTCCATTGAGCCGGATGTCGGTTTCGAACCGACCACCTTCTGTTTACAAGACAGACGCTCTACACCAAATGAGCTAATCCGGCAGAGGCACTGGAGGGAATCGAACCCTCTAGACGAGTAGTTTTGCAGACTATCGGCAGAAAAACCATCTGCAACAGCGCCATTAACTACATTACAGTAGTTAGTTCCCGTTGTCAAGCTGATGAACGAGATTGAAAATTAGCTGACCAGTTTCTCCAGCATTGAGAACGCCGATGCCCCTATTGTATTCTCCAGTGGCACGAACTACAAAGTCATCAGTGATGACGATTAGCTCTGCGAATCCATCATGATAGTGAAGTTCGAATGGCTGCTTCAAGGGATTGAAGCTATCTCCGATATATCCAACCACTGTGAATGGACCGTTGCCCTCAATGTATTCAAAACCGATCTGCATCTTACGCTCCAGGAATGATATCTAGATTTTCAGGGCAGTAAGCAGCAATTGATGCACCTACATAGTATGAGGTATCACTAGGTGTAAATCCTAGCGCCGGGCGAGTTCTGCTAACTACAGCAAGGAAATTGCGTTCATCCTTTGCCACATTGCAGACAGCCTTGGCAGACTCAATCAATTGACCATCAGACTTGTCTTCTGCTGCTGTGATCTCTTGTCTCACAGTCTTCACAAAAGCCTTGTCTCTGGTTGAGAGATCTGAATCCTCATGGCTACATCCTACTACAGTCAGCAGCAAGATCGCAAGACTACTTATTACCCTTCTTCTTTGCATTCTTCTTGGCTTCCTTCTTGATGCTCTTTAGGGCATCCTCGTATTTGTCATAAATAGCGAGGGTTCCTTCTGCCCATTCAGCTACAGCATCACGAAGTTCCTTGACCTTCTTTCGCCGGGCGTTTAGTTCCTTTTGTCGCTCAGCGATCTCATCAAGAGCGTCGGTTCCGAAGTAAAGGTATCGAACATCAAACTCTAGATAAGCCTTGTTTGAACAGTCTGAGATTGTGAACTGAGTGTTAACGACGATCTTTCGTTCGTCCTTAGTGAACTCAGTAGCGAACTTGTACCAACCGTCATCACGGCTGTCTACGGGATTAAGAAAACCCTGCTTGCCCCACTTGTCTTCCATGTATTTTCCAATGTTAGAGGGACGTTGTAGAGGGTGACGTACGGGAGTCGAACCCGCCAAACCTTGGGTCACAACCAAGTGCCTTAACCGCTCGGCTTACGTCACAGTGCATGTAGTTGGATTCGAACCAACGAGGTAGGGCTTTACAGGCCCGCCTAGCTTATCCCTGGCTTACATGCAGATGGGGCATGCTATCTGATTACGCATTTTGGACCGTCGCCCTGATGGGTAAACTCGATAGCTTTTCCGTGTGCCGCGCACGGATTGACAGTCGCGGTTGTCAGCCCAGAAGGGGAATCGCTTCCCGCTCAGCTAGTCACTTTTCTCCAGGACCCCTAGCTAGTTAAGGTATGACTTTGCCTGTTGCGTGCATGAGGTCAGATTCGAACTGACTCACCCAGAGGGAACGGTTTTACAGACCGTCGCGTCTCTCCAACTTCGCCGCTCATGCTTAGGCCCGAAGGCCGTTTATCAATCTTCGACGTACCAGAATTCCCAGCGATGCTTGGTCTTTCCTTGCGTCTTGTGAACTACTTCTAGTCTACCCTTTGCCTTCCGACTCTTCAAGAGCTTTTCTAGCCGCTCTTGTGTAGACTTCTTCTCTTCGAGAGAGAAGGCTGTTCCAACTTGCTCTCTCTTAGCCAAGTTCACCTCTTAGCTGTCTTGCCTGTCTTAACAGGCTTACCGGCAATAATCTTCCGCCCGCGCTCCTTGCGCTGTTCGGCATTCTCTCGAACACCATCAGGGCGACTCATTGGTCCTGGCATTTGCACCTCCTTCTACTTTTGACAGTAGAAGGAGTTTAGTCGTATCGCATCTTTATGATGCTTCCTTTCACTAGCACGTGGGGGCAGAGGCGGAGTCGAACCGCTATTCGGGATTATGAGCCCCGCGTGATACCGTTTCACTACTCTGCAAGTAGCTCAGCCGGGACTCGAACCCGAAATACTTCGTTATGAGCGAAGCGTGATAGCCAGTTTCACTACCGAGCCATTGCCCTTTCGGGCTTCTGTAGTAATTACTCTACAGGATCAAGCAGCGCTTGTCAAATCAGACGACCAGACCAGCCTGACGCATTGCGTCAATCGCAGAAGGAACTTCCTCCGTCATCGCCTTGTTGAAATCGTCATCGCTGACACGAGAGGCGTCACGGATGTGCTGAGCGTCAGTGTTGTCGAAGAGACGACGACCAGGCTCGTGCTTCTCAAGGTCGTCAAGATACTCAACGAACTTCTTGCCCTGCGGATCATCACCAACAAGGACAATCTTGATGAAGATCGGGTACTCACTCATCTGAGCGATAAGGTCGATGACAGCCTGTCGGTCGTTCGGAGCACCATCGGTGACGATGAACAGATAAACAGGATTGTCAGCGCCCTTAGCAACCTCGAAAGCCTCACGAAGACCAGCCGCTAGATCAGTTCCACCCCAGCAACCCCAGCCAGAGGCACAACCCATGACATTGGTAAGGTCGATCTCACCATGCCACTGGAAGCCATTGGCAAATCCACCCACCGGAGCCATTCCATCAGCATCGACACCAGCAGTCCAAGCAAGGACACGCTCTGAGATCGTCTGAACAGTTCCGTTGGCGAACAGGTAGTCCATAGAGTAGGACTCATCGATAAGGCCGATTACGTCGAATCGGTTTGCAACGCCAGCATCCTTCTGGAGCTTAACAGCGCTTTCAACCTTCTTCTCGAAGGAGACGCCGTTCTGCTTAATCAGACTGACATTCGCAGCAGGCTGACCAGAAACAATCGGAGTAAGAGTTACAGTCTTCTTAGCTGAAAGGTTCTGAGCCGGAACGAAAGCAGGCTTGACCTTGCGGGAAAGAAATCCCATGGTGCTCCTTGAATAGGAATTGATATTATAAAAGCGGGGAACTTGTTAGTCGTCGTTCCTCTATGAGGTTAGCATACTCAACGTTCCCCGCTTTGTCAACAGGACTGGTCAGCCACTCGCATCCCACCGGCTTGTTGGTTAGCAGGCATCCCCTGTGTATCCCTCATCCGCCTAAGCCTTGTCCGCTGCGTCCTGTTGTTAGTATGACATGCCAGTCTGGCTATGTCAAGCCCCTCTGGAGGGATTCGAACCCCCAACCAACGACTTCGAAGACCGCTGCGCTATCCGTTGCGCCACAGAGGGAAGCTAGAAGTAACTCTACTCCTAGATGGTGTTACTGTCAAGCTCGTTTTACGTGGTTCTCGTGAACATAGAATGTACCACTGTTTGTTCTGACAATGTACGTCTTACCAGCCTTACCTTCTATTATGCCCGACTTGCCCTTGTTTGGGCCATCCGTTATCTTGACTATCTCACCATTTTTCACGTGATTCCTCTCGGACTCGAACCGAGGACCACAACAGATTAAAAGTCTGGTGCTCTACCAACTGAGCTAAGGAATCATGGGGCCTCAGCCGCCGTACTGGCGCTTTAGCTCCCTGTTGCGGAACTGCATCTTGCCATATCCATCAACGTCAACATTTACATGCGTATCGTTGACGATCTCAACAACCTTGCCACTGTACTTATTGTCGTTGGACTTTACCTTGTCCCCGACCTTCCATACCTTGTTGTTAGCCATAACTCCCCAGAGAATTGAATTAATGTTGGCTGGTGGTCTCATCCCTTGTGCCTACTACAATCGCCACACTGTAGCGGTACTCCCACCTGGCGGCCCTTCCCTTGTCTGCGCCGCTTCTATGCCGGACTAGCTTACACAGGCTTCTGGGCTAGTCGTGGGGCGTATGCTTGCCTGCTTCCAAACGTGATCCAGGTGAGACTCGAACTCACATCCGCAAGGGTTAAGAGCCCATTGCACGGCCAATTGTGCGACTGGATCATAAGAGAGAGGCTAGACAGCGCACCGCATAATGGTGCCGCCTTTTCCTACTCAATTACACCGTATTGTTTCACCAGAGGGAATCGAACCCCAATACGATTGAGCGATCATGCATAATCGCTTTGTACTCCGACACGGACTCGAACCGTGGACCTGATGATTAAGAGTCAACTGCTCTACCAACTGAGCTACCGGAGCTTACACAACCTCACCAATGAGTGCCAACTTCATCAGCGGTTGTTCCTATTAGGCTAGGCTTGAGGCTTAGGGCCTCGATATAAAAGCTAGGTCAGGGTGACTAACCCTTCGCCGCATAAGAACCATGCTAGCACATGTAGTCTGTTCTTTGCAAGGGGTATATACGGGCTATTACCTTGCACCCAATATCAGCCTGCTAGAGCTGACCCGCATGGTTACTATCACCTCTGTGAAGAACCATTAAAAGAGTGGAGAAGATGGGACTCGAACCCACAACCTTCTGCATGCCATGCAGATGCTCTTCCAGTTGAGCTACAACCCCTCGATCTGTTAACTACTCTACCCTCACCGGGCCGATCTGTCAACGTGTCCCCACCCGGATTCGAACCGGAATCTGTTGCTTAGGAGGCAACCGTTCTGTCCATTAAACTATGGAGACTAGGCCCGAAGGCCGATGATCACTTGACCTGTCGGCGCTCTACAACGCCAAACTTCTTATTCGCTGGAACCTTCTCGATCTTGATTCCAGTTGAAGAGATGAATGAGATCTGATACACATTCTTCTCAATCGGGTCTCGCTTGGCCTCTGAAACCTGACCAAGAACAGTAACGTCACCAACGCGTAGTGCGGAAGCCTTCTTCTCGCCAGTCTTCATTGGCTTGTTCTTGAGATCCTTGCCGTGTGCGTAAAGATACTTTACGCCAGCGCGGAAAGCAGGATAACCCTTTTCCTTGGAAAACTTCCAGGCTGCCTCAGCGGCAATGCGCTTCCAAGACTTACCAGAAGCAGCCTCAGCCTCAGCTTCGCCTGCAATTTCCTTGGCAATGTCGTCTTCGATGCTCAATTCTTATCCTTTGTTAGTCCGAACGATCTTATACTTTTTAATGTACACGTTCTCGCTCTGCTCTGCTATCGTAAGCTGAACAGTGTTGTTAGTCCATAGTACCTGATTAGCGACCACTCGTCCATACGGTGTGATGTCACCAGGCTTAAGACTTTTGGCAAACTTAAGCATAACGGCTCCTTTAATTGTGTATTAAAGGATACCATACTTTCTGCTTGCTCGCTTGTTACTACTGTACTAGAAGCAAGGGGTAGTGTCAACCTCATCTCCACCGGGCCTCTAACCGCCAAAAGCCGGTCCCGAAGGACCGGCATGACGAGAGCAGATTGAAATTATCTCACTGCGATGATTCTTACTTGTTGGTGACAGTGAACGGAAGCATCCCATTGCAGAAACCCGCAGCAGGTGCAGGACCATTCTTCTTGACATCCCACTTATCCATGACAGTCAGGCACTTGTCTGCCAGACCACCTTCGGTAAGATTACCAGCCTTCTGCTTGATCTTAAGCGTCTCGGCATCGATCTTGGCACGCTCCTGCTCAGCCTTGGCGCGCTCAATGTCGTTGTTAGCCTGGACGATCTTGTCAAGAGAAGCCTGAGTACGGTCGTCAAGCTTGATGTCCTTAATGCTGATGGAGTCGATCTTAATACCATCATCAGTAAGGGTCGCAGCCAGATCCGCTTCTACCTCACGAGTAATCTCGCGAATGTTCTCACGAGCCTCATTCGGAGTGTAGTCGGTAAGCACAGCTCGGAATGAATCCTTCACTGAGGAACGAACAAGCTGATCCCGAACGTTATCGAAAGTCTTGTACTTGTTCCAAAGCTTACCAGCAGAAGCCTCGTCAATCTTCCAACGAGGAGTAGCAAAGACAACACCACGACCGCCGCCCTCAAAAGTAACCGGTGCGCCATCGGCCCACTTCTCACCATCAAGGTCGAGGTACTGAATTCGTGTGGTAAAGTCCTCATGCTCTGACCACGGAGCCGTAAGCTGGAAACCACTCTTAAGCGTTCCCTGGTATCGGTTAAATGAAGTCTGGATACCCACGCTACGGCTATCTACGCTGGTGATGGACCATAGGAATGATCCAGCAATCAGCACTGTGCCACCAACAGCTCCCACGGCTAGTGCCAGCTTATCCTTTGTGAAGAGGAAGAGGCCAATACCACCGAGGGTGATTACGGTGAAGATCACCGCGAAAATGAGGTAACCCATTTATATCCTTTGTTAGCTGTTTTGTGGAGCTGACCTAGCAGGACTCGAACCTGCACCAGATTGGGTAACAACCAACCGCTCTGCCAATTAAGCTATAGGCCATAGTCGGATGCAGCACTCCACCTTTGAGCGGTGTCTCTTGCTCTAAGCTGTCCGTCAGCTTCTTTTACTCTAGCACGATTGTACTCAACGTCTTCCTCTTGTACAAGTACAGCCGCTAAACTGTTCTTCATCTTCGACGCCGGGATTTGAAAAGACGTAAAACCCCTTCGATCTTAGAATCTACGTGCCGTGAGCTAAGTTACTTTGTCACCTGGGTTGCCAGTGCGATATGGAATTGCTTCCAGCCGGGAAACTTGATGTAGTAATACCAGTCACCATCAATCTTTCGCTGCTCGAAGCACTTCCCCTTTGCACCAGGCTGAGGACCCCTGTGATTCTTGTTGTCCCAGGCTGCAACATTGAGAGTTACATCAAACTTTCTTGTCTCTCTGATGCATCCTAGGTCTTCATCGTAGGGCATTCACAGCTCCTCGTCAACAACAATCATGTTCGGATTTTGCAAGGTCCACTCAGTACCAGAATCACTCTTGTACCAGACCCACAATCTGTTGTGCCTGATCACAAGTTCGTTCTTGTAGGTTCCATGAAGAAGACCTACTGACTCAGTGATCAACCAGCACTCGATGTTTTCCATGCTTCCATCCTAGTGCGTGATAGCTAGTGTGTCAAGTGGTTGGCCGGTGCAGGGCTTGTCTCCCTGTTTCGCATCTACTCTCACGTAAGCCTGTTCTAGAATACTTACGCTACCATCCATGCATATCCTTGCCCAGAGTAGCTATCTCTCCAAGCTTTGGCGGCCAGCTCCCACGGCTGGAGTCGAACCAGCGACCGGCAGATTAACAGTCTGCTACACCGAGCCACACAGGTGTATCGTGGGAATAGCCCTTTCGGGCGTTGTACTTATGGTATCAGATCTGAGAAGAAGTCGCCAATGCCTTCGAAGAGGTCACCAACCCAACTTCCGTCGCCTTTGCGACGACCCGTACCCTTGTTCGTTCTTACTACTGAACCAGATCTGCACTTGGAGCACAAGGCCCTCGCGTTACCGGTCGTTCCGAAGTCGTTAGCAGGCTTGTTTTTGCTACAGCCCAGGCACTTCTTCATATCGCTGGTCCATTCCAACGTAGGTAAGATCACCTGGAGTGACCTTCTGTGGTAGTCTACCATCTTCGAACAGATGGACGCCAGCTCTCTTGTAAACTTCATCTGCTAGCTGGGAGCAGATCATGTGCTTAGTAGAAGCAACATAGTTCTCTAGCCACTTCCACTTAAATCCAAATCGCTCAAGTGCTAGTGCAACATAGTCAAGGAAGCTGTAAGGCGTTCCTTCGAGTCGTCTAGCTTCCTCTACGATACGTGCTCGCTGCTCTGCTGTCAACTTGATGTCAAGGTAGGTAGCGAGCGGACTGCCGTACTTGGTAGTTCCTTCATACTTAGATAGCGGACTGATGATCGCTCCGCCTGGCATAGCTTCGATGACTTCTGTGTCGTTCAAAACAACAAACACATGGGTGTATCGGCTTGCGTCTCTTATGATGAATTGACCTAGACCTACTAGGACTCCTGTGAGACCACCAATACGAGTGAGCCCAATGTCACCGGGCTTTGGTGTGTACTTCTTTGGTGTAGTCATACCAACTATTGTAACATATGAAGAAACCCAGCCCACAAGGGGCTGGGTGGTTTATGTGATCCGAGTGAGATTCGAACTCACGTCCAAGGGTTAAGAGCCCTCCGCTCGGCCAGGCTGAGCTACCGGATCAAGTGCTGGTCCCTAACCCTCGGGCAAGGATACGATGGGGTTCGTATCGGCCAGCCATAATTCTTAGAAAATGAAAATCACTAGAGCGATAATCGCTAGAATTGCGACAATCGTCCATAGGATGCTGCCTTCGTTTCGCATTCTAACACCTCCCTGCGCAGGAGTTGTGGACAATAGGGGACTCGAACCCCTCCTATCTGCTTGCAAAACAGACGTGCTTCCACTAACACTAATCGCCCATTGGCCTTCCGGCCTCATTCTGCCTCTGCAACCTTACAGGCTTCGCAGCTTGGCATTGGTACTACTGTATCAGGTCCAACCTCTACTGTCAACTCTGTAGTTGCTGGTTCTGGACAGAATGTACACTTAAGCAGGAACTCTACATCTTGAACCATATTAGAGATCGTATTGAAATCAAGACTCAAGGATCTCAACCTCTACGTCTTTAACATCTAGTCCGCAGAACTCGCCAACATCAAATGCATCGCGGACCGCTTCTCTTGCATCTGACTCATCGGGTGCTTCCACTGTAACCAAAAGACTTACAGCTACTTCGTATGTATTCATGGCTCCATTGTATCACCATCTAGGTCGGCGTCAATCTCCGCCGCCTTCATGTGAACATAGAGATCATAGTTGTATTCACGAAGAACATCCCAATTAATCTTCACCAGAGCTTCGCCATTTGACTCTACGCCATGATGCTCAATCACACCGGCCAGAAAAAGCTCAGTCATCGTTACAGGCATGCTGCCTCCAATGTAGAAAGTACCCCGGACAGGAATCGAACCTGCCTATAACTGTTTAGAAGACAGCCGCGTTATCCACTACGCTACCGGGGCAAGAGTCCCGCAGACGAGAATCGAACTCGCGCCACAACCTTGGCAAGGTCGCGTACTACCATTATACTACTGCGGATTACTGACCATAGGGGCAGGATTCGAACCTGCGAAAACCCGATTACAGTCGGGCATGTGATGCCTCTCAACTCCCATAAGTCATTGTGGTCCCCCTCAGAATCGAACTGAGATATCTCGGGCTTCAACCGAGTGCATTACCATCTCTGCCAAAGGACCAAACACGGTTTAATTATGAGAAAAGCCGTGAAAAACTCTCACCTTATTGGTAGACGGACCTAGCTAGGCACCTTTCCCGAATGCCCTTCGGGCCTGCGCAAGCCCTGGGGGACCTACATCGGATCGTCATCTCAGGCTAGCGGAGTGACGGGACTCGAACCCGCAACTGCTACTCTGATATCTACTAAGGTAAGACCCGCCGCAGCAGCACTTCCCTTTCGACATTGCATTTCGCGGTTTTGCCAATTAAACTACACTCCTCATATCAGGAGCGACCTGATATGCATTTGAGAATATCGCGAGTATTCTCAAAGTAGGCCCGGTGAGACTCGAACTCACAATCCTTTCGGCACTAGTTCCTAAGACTAGCGTGTATACCATTCCACCACGAGCCCATCAATTATGCGTACGCCCGGTCGGATTCGAACCGACACTACCAAGGGTCTAAGCCTTGTGCCTCCTGCCGTTGGGCTACGAGCGCATAGATGAATTATCATCAAGTGGATCTGGTGGGAGTCGAACCCACTATCCGTTACCGTTCCATTGTCGGCTTTCAGTAACGTCACACCTGTCAGACCCATAGATTGAATAGCACCTATTGCGTAGACGTATCTACTAAGTGCTATTCAGATAGATTACGTACGGGTGAGAGGACTCGAACCTCCGATTACCTGCTTGTAAGGCAGGAGCCTTTGCCGCTAGACGACACCCGCATAAGCCGTGTTCCTATGCGTACGTCATAGGATTTTCTCTAAATGAGTTTGTTGCGTCACGGCCCACGTACCCCGTGTCGGATTCGAACCGACGTTCACACGGATTGAAAGTCCGGTATCCTAAACCACTAGACCAACGGGGCATGTTCATTCTGGCTTACTTGTACTACTGTAGCTTGGTTCTACTGTTCTGTCAAGTGGCTTTCTGCACTCCGGGCCACCGGGCGCGTTCACCCACTCCATTTCTTTGCTCACACAAGCTTTCATCTTGCTTGTTTCATTACCCTCAGCGATGCAACCCATTAAGAGGAAGCTTGAAAGTAGTGCGCCGATGACTCCACAGAGTATAGCCACTACTATTCTTGCTTCTATTTGGGTTGGTATCTTTGCTGGCACGTACCCCGAACGGGATTTGAACCCGTGATTTCCAGATTGAGAGTCTGGCGGATTGGACCGGACTATCCTACCGGGGCGTGAACGGATTTAGTTGCTGCGCTCCGTCCTGCGCTGTATAGCTAGTCTATCGTAGTCCTCAAGCTCTGTCAACTCAAGGTAGTGGAGTATCTGGGATCTCTGATGGAGACTGACCAATGTCGCGACCTAGAGTCTGCGGAGTGATCGTACCATCTGCTGAACCCGGAATATACTGTCCCACCTTGTTCTGACCAGCATCAAGGAAGATTTCTGCCTCGTAAACATCATATGGAAGGTCTCCAGCAGTTGTTTCGTACTCTGGCGGATCTCCAACTAGAGCAAACTGCACAATGATGTTGTTGGTCTCTGAGTTGTAGTAGAACTGAGAAATCTGGTAGTAAGCCATGATTCACCTCTCTTTCATTAGTCATTATATATGACTAATGATTATGAAAGAGGCTTAGTCGCTTTCGACTGTGAGATAGAAGATCTTCTTCTTCTCTTCATCGTCAGTAACAGTGACCTTCAAGGTTTCACCATCGTGGCTTGCGCTTACGTAACACTCTAGACCATCGTTCCAGTCTCCGTCAACATGGCTAGTCAGAACGTCCAGGATGCGTTCAGCGTCGATCTTGTCAATTGGCATGTAACTCCTCAGTAGCCGCAGTCGTAGAAGCTTACCTCAAAGCCCTCTGGTGTGGCAATGACTTCTGCCGGATCACCGAATGTCCTATTCATCCAGACATCGTGACGACCGCCTTCAACACACCCTGCGAACTTTGATAGTAGCTCATTGATCTCGGTTGTGTCAACCCCACCAACCTTGTAGATCTTAGGCTGGTCCCAATCGATCTGACCGTTTTCCTTGCGAGGATACTCATACATATCATACTCGCCTAGCCAGACTTCATCACCATCTTCATAGTGATCACGCTCGGTCTCAATGCCTTCTTCACCTAGTTCAAGGCCAGTTAGACAGACTTCTGGTGTATGACCATCAAAGGTACATGGCTCACCGTCGTTGAAACCTGGGGTGTACTGAGTCCATCGTACAGCCTTGACGAGAGGATGCGCAAGTAGTTCATCCATTGCATCAATAAAGAGCTGTGTATTGGCTTGTTCTACCATAGAGGTATTTTCAGGACGATCACCTGTCACCGGGCGTCCTGTGAACTTATCTGTTCTGTCTGTCACTTAGCATCCTTAACAACGTTGTTTAGAACGTCCTCGCGTCCTAGGAATTTCTTGATCTTGCCACCCATCCAAGTCTTGAGAGTCATGCACTCCAGCCAGTCAGCAAGACTAGGGATTCGCCCTAGATCCTCGAAAACGTGCTGCTCTGCAATTTCTCTAACGGGAACCTGATGGGAACCCATACCGTTTTTCTTCATTACCGTGAGAGTCGGTCCAAAGACTCGTTCAGCTTCCCAGCATCCTTCGGTGTGATGACGCAAGGCGCGGTGACGAGCGTCACCGAAATGAGCCTTTGATCCATCAATCCATTCATGGATAGCCAGGTAGTCTTCTGGCTTGCCGCCCCACTTTCGGGAACTACTAACGGCATGAAACCAGCTATTAGACATCAGTCCTCCAGCTTATAGAACTTTTTCATGTGGTACGGAGTACCAACTGTCCTTTTAGCGTACTTGTTCTCAGGCTCCTTGTCAACCCGAATGGAAACGTAATTAGTCTCTGGATTGATCTTAGTGATGACTCCTGAGTCTAGGAAGCCGCCCTTGGAATTGCCACCCTGTGGCCTCGCAAAAATGACTTTATCGCCCACATTAAGTGAGCGACCAGTCATGTCAGTAAACGTTTGCATATCCTCTGTTTACGACCTTTGAAATTGTAGTTGCGGAAACGCCATACTGCTGAGCAATCTCGGTGTACGGAGTGTTCCATTCTGCCAGAAGGCGGACCTCAGTTACCTGAGCCTCAGTCAGCCTTCTAAGCTGAACAGTCTTTGATCTGAGTGCACGACCCTCGTCAAAGTTGTTTTTCTTCCGTCTGGCCATCGATAGCCTACAGTCTCGGCACCACTTGTAGAACTTGGAAGGGTTTGTGATCTGCCTTCCAAACTCATCAAGTTCTTTGTCTTTACCGCAGATTGGACATTCTTTCATTGGGTACCTTTACTACGATAGCTGACCACTGGCTTCCATCCCACTCTACATCAAGACCAAGGGACTTGGCAACCTCTGCGAACTTCTCGCCGCCGCCATTTCCGTGGTAAACATAGATGTGAGGCACAGGAGATCGGCTGTCTGCATAGACAACTGAGTCTCCATCAAACCGAAGCCGTGAACCCTGACCCGCATATGTGTAAACATATGGATCTGAATCAGAATTCATGCCCAGCTTTTCCTTATTGATGCATCCTCGGCAACACTCCCAGACCTGCATCTTAGCAGTGACGCCAGTCTTACGAGTATCCTTGAATGCCTTCTTGAAGCTCTGCTCAAATGTCACTTAAGCCTCCGCTGAGTGCTGTCCTTCGCTGATTCAAATCGATCGAAAGCAGGAGTGTCACCAAAAATCTCAAGGAAGTGAGACTTCTTGATGAGTCCGCTGTTCGTTCGCTTGCTTACTCGAAGACCGTACTTAATCGCAAGCATAACGATCTCGTCGGCAAGCTTCATTGAACCGGTGAATCGATAGGTGCGAGTTTCGTAACTCACTTTTCCCCCAGTTTGGAGTAGAGTTCTTTAATGTAGGGACACATATGCCCTACGTTGACATTGTACTTGGTTTTACAATGACCACAAGTAGACTCTTCTATCGCCGGGCTTTCATTGGCAGATCTTTTGAAGATCATGCGAAGCAGGCTGGAGAGCGTTACTCCTGGCTCGTCCTCGTTCATGTCTCTAAGCTATCGCATCCGGCCGAGTCTGTCAACGTAAGAAGTTCACGTAGATCAGGATCACTAGAGTGGCAGTAGAAATAATCATCTGAAACATGCTGGCTACGGTTCTTACAAGTTCTGCCTTTGATCTTGCAAGCTTTAGTTCTTGTCGTTCTTCTTTACTTATCATCTATCTAGTATAGCAAAAAACCCCTCCGAGGAGGGGTCCTTGCTCAGATTCGACCTGCGGAGAAGTCGGCTAGAACACGTGGAGCGTTGCTATCGAAGCCAACGAAGTCCATCATTCCACTATCGCTTGGGTCAGCAATAGTGAATGGCGTTGAAGCAACTCCTAGAACAGCGAGTCGTGCGTCAATACCTGTGTCCTTACGGTACTTCTTTAGAGCCTGGAATGGGTGAATCTTGCCAGCCCATGTCTCGTTATCAGTGATAACGACAAAGGTGTCAACTTCCACACCGTTCTCAAGAGCCCACGTCATTGGCAGTGAGCAGTCTGTACCGCCCCAGTTCACCGCACGCATTGCACTCATTGCCTGAGCAAGAGAGCTGCGACCAGTAATCTTGAGTTCGGTCATACCGCTGTCACGCCAGTTGTACCCCACGCTGGAAAAGCCGCGAAGAATGTGAGCTGGCTCTGTACGCGCAATGGTCATCGCCATAGCACCAGCAACCTGTGCACAGCTTAGGTCGAGACCCATAGCCATAGCACTCATTGACCCGGAACAGTCGATGGCTAGCATCGTCCTCTTACCGGCTGGCTCAATGGTCTTGAATGACTTGTGAAACGCCTCATCGATTGCATCGACAATAACGGCCTCAGTCTCCCAGTTCTTTACACGTCCGCCATAGTAGTTCTTTCGATCCACCTGGCCTTCTGCGTAAACAACGGCAGCGTTAAGGAAGTTAATTGGGTGCAGTCGAGACTGACGAATCAGTTCCTCATTCGTTAGCTGACCAGCGAAGCTTGCAGCAAACTGCATATCCTTGAAAGCACCAATTCGCGCGAGGCGAGTAATGTTTCGAACAGCAGCCTGACCACGAAGCTGACCATTTGCGAAGAGTCGCTTCCAAACACTAGCATCCGTGAGGAACTGTGTTGGAATTGTCTCCCAAGAAAGCATCTCGTAGTCCCGCAGAACTGCGTGAACACTCTCTACAGACTCCGCCTTCTGCATAAGCTTGAAGCCCTCGATAACCCGAAGGTCATCTACAGCCGCATGCTCCTTGCCTAGAACGAAATCAGCAACAGACGTGTTGACGTTCTGTGGGTGAGCCTTTCGCATTACGTCTCGCAGCGTCCAGGTGTTTCCACCGAACTTACGGGAACGATACTTGACTGCCTGGTAAGCAAGCTTATCAGCGTCCTTATCGAACCAGCTAGCCACGATTTCACGCTTTGCGCGACCCCATCCGCCAAGCTCGTTAAGGTAGTTAACCACCTCGTAGAGGTGAGTAGCAGTCCTTACGACCTTGTTGAATACAGCCTTGACCGCCTGCTTATCCTTGCCGTTGACAATGACAGAGGCTAGAGCGAACAGGGCTGGACTCTGCTTGTACGCACGACCATTGACAGATACATCAACGATTGTGTTCAGTACAGAGGCTTCGTCACGAGCAATGAACTCATTGAGGAATTCTACGTTGCTCTGGGTGTGGTTAACCTCAGAGACGTAATACGTTCCTCCATCGGTTCCCAGAATCAGGAAGCGCTCAAGACGAGACTGATCAGAAACCTGGAAGACGAATCCACCAGCGTTGTTCTTGACCTGTCCAGCCTTAGCCTTCATTGACTGAGAAGTCTTGTTGGTTGCCTTTGCGGCATTAGTTAGTGCGTTGGACATTTCTTTCCTTTCCGGCCCTTTAAGGGCATTTAGTTTTTAGAGAGACTTGACGTCATTCCACTCAATTGTGGTGACGACCTTCTCTACTCGCTCAAGCAGGTAGACAGAATCGTCCTCGTACATATTCTCTTGCATCTCTGTCTTGCCGCTTTCCCAGCGTACTCCAACAAAGACACCTTCGTCAATCTCAACGATGTCTAGCATGTGATCCATCCACCGGGACTCTGCCTCTTCGATGGTATCTACATGCCTTAGCTTGAACTCGTCTTCGGCAAGAGACTCGTTGATCTCGTCAACGATGTCTTCTGCCCAATAGCTATCGCCAGAAGACCATAGCTCCTTGAAACGTGCAATGCGCGCTTCGGTGTCCAACCTTCGATCCTTTCGTAGAAATGAAAAGATCGGGCAAGTTGGTAGGAATCGACCTTATATTTGCAGTGTAAGATAACCGATTCCATTCGGCCCGATATAAAATTGTATGGGTAAGTTGTTGACATCGACCGTAAACCTAGCGCCAAAGCAATCCACGGATTCGAACCGTGTTTCAGTCTGTTTCATAGACAGATAACCGATAGTCATTCGACCCAAAAGTCCCGACGAAGGGAATCGAACCCTCGATAATACGCTGACAACGTATCGTGTTTCCATTACACTACGCCGGGCTAGCCCCGCAGGGCAAACATTACTTGTATTCAACGACCTTGGTGATCACAAGCTTGCCGAAGCTACCCTTCTCATACTTGGCAGCAATGTAGCTAGTGTAATCAGCCTTGGCCTTCTTCTCAGCACGTGAAGCACTTGCTGCTGAGTAAACGTTATTGAAATCTTGCTTACGACCGTCCTTGGTGTAATTACCAAAGACTTCCCATAGCTTATCCGCCATTACACGACCTCAATTTCCATGAAGTCTGGACGAGCTAGTTCCTTTAGCTCGGCGGCAAATTCCTCTGACGCCAGCTCATGTGTCCAAACTGGACGGCCAGCAAGCTCCTCGATATACTCATGCATATCTGAGAAGTCACCAATGAGGATTCCTGTAAACACTGCAACAACAGCAGCTTCTCGCTTGGTCATTTAACCTCGCTCGTTTGTTTTATTCTGAAAGCGACCCCTACGGGAATCGAACCCGCCTGATGTCTGCCTTGACAGGGCAGTGACCACAACCTAGCAGTCCCAGAGGCCAAACGGTGGCGGGCCGATTCGGAATTTGTCTTCCTTACGACTGACCACCTATAACTACAGTAGCATCAAGGTGAGGGCTTGTCAAACGGCCCGTACTCTCGTACTTCGCCGTCTTCAAACTCTACGGTAACACCCTCAGCGAACGCTTCTCGGATCTTCTCTTGCTCTGCTTCCCACTGTGCCATACTCTTGTTCATCGTGTCAAGGAAGGCTGTGAAACCGTTGAACATCTGAGTCCTTAAGATCCAACTGGAGCTGACTGATAGCCTGCCCAGTAATCGTCATCATCTTCTAGCCATACTACACGAGTGTTGCCGTTGTGTCCATGAATCGCTTCCAGCGTTTCAATGTCTGGATACAAGGCGACTGAGGTCCACTGAGACAACCATGACATAGCACACTGGCCGTTGTCAAACTGCACCCCTTGGGCAACGATGCCAGTACCGCTTACTCCTGATGAGTCGATGTCTCTGTGTAGTTCGAACAGTCTCATATATACTATCCTATATTAATATCTTGTATCGATACCCGTATCGATTTCAGTTACTCTTTTTCTTTTCTCTTCCCAGTATAATTTACCTTAACAGGTCTCTGTCGTTCTGTCAACTCCCCCTTGCATCTCTTAGATATATGGAGAACCGCAAAGACGTAACCCCTCGGCACCGGCCCGCCGCGCCGTGACAAATGACAAAATGACAGATGACACAGGTGACACCGTGACATTACACAATTCGTGACAGCGTGACAGAGGCTGTGACAGACGTGTCACTGTCACCGTGACATGTCACCTCGATGTCATGACAGTTGTGACATGACAAAAGCCACCCTCATAGGTAGAGGATGGCTAGTGTATTGATGGCAACATGAATAGTGTTGTCAGCGATGATCATCAGCCATGTGGTAAGCCACACAGGTGCGTCATCCCTGTACCCTGTCTTGCTGCCTTCGGCCCAGGAGTACCTAAACTCGCGCGGAGCCAATTGGTTTTTTGCCCAGACTACATGACGAGCCAGGCGATAATGGTCAATTACGATATGCGTTCCAATGATGACTAGTAGAGCTAGCCATGACTGCGTGACAAAAAGAAATGGAGCACCATAAGTGACGCCATGAAGAATGGCCGGTGCCCATCTCTTTGTCTTCAATTGGGCCATCCAATCCGTCTGGATTAGATAGTCTCCAATGAAATGCAGTAGAACGCCAATGAGTACAGCGTTCACATGTTCCTTAGTTGTGTTCCGATTTCATTGATGGAGTTCTTGAGTCCAGCTACAGCCATTGCATAATCAGCAGCCTTCTTCTTGTTTCCATCCTTTAACGCCTTATCTCGAAGGCCCTCGTACTTTGAAACTTCACTCTTGAAAGCCTTTAGCTGAGCTTCCAGTTCCTTCTTTGACTTAGCCATTTCGCCCTTTCGGTGGCAATGTTGGTAGATATCGTTCGCAGTCATAACAGTAAGCCCGCTTATATCCACTGTGGATAATCTCGTCTCCGTGAATTGATCTCACATTGACGTGATAGCAGTCCTTCTGCTTCTTTCCTTTTCTTAGCATAATGCTCCTATGAAAAAGTCCGGCACATATAATGTACCGGACCAAGCGGAGGCGGAGAGATTCGAACTCTCGCGACGTATCCCTACATCGTAGGCCGTTCAAAGACCTTCCACACTGCCAACGTTAACGCCTCCATAAAGCTGTCAGCGATCACTTACAACTTCAAGATCCTTCTCATTGAATCCACCCATAACGCCAAAGATCTTGTCGTTGAGTGATCGGTCGAAGAATCGAATTTCATATTCACCAGCACCAGCTACCTTGAGCATTCTGCTGCGAAGATGAACTGTGCCTTCCTTCCCGTAATACTCAGGAAGGATCTTCGGATTGCCGTGCTTTACTCGTACTCTAGTTCCACACAGTATCATTTTACCTCCAGCGGAAGGCCAGGGAATTGAACCCTGCCGGGCTTTGACACCCTTAGCGCCTTTCCAAGACGCCCGCTAACCAATCGCTTACCTTCCAATAGCCTGAGTGTATCAGGCCCCGTGCTCACTTGTCAAGCTTGACCTGCTTAAGAACGACAAGCATAACCTGTCCCTCCCAAGCACCTTCCTTCATCAGAACCTTAACAAGAGTAGGATTCGTTCCGAGATCCCAGATCTCACCCTTCTTCTTGTCAGATCCAACGATGACCTTGGTGCCAACCTCAAGCTTATCCTTGTTGTCCATCAAACCTCCAGGTTTGAGAGATAGATGTTCATCTTGTTGAATTGACGGATTTCGCCATCGACCAGAACATGATGGCACTGCAATCCCTCAGTGAAGAAGTATCCATGATCTCCAGTTTCAAGATCCCAGACAGCATCTCCCTCAGCAAACTCATGAACTTCATAAGCAAGAAACGCAAGAATCTTGCAATCATCATTCATGATCTTGTCTGCCAGATGCGCACATTCTGTGCAAAAGGTTCCAAGAGCATGTGCCCACAAGGGCTCATGTCGGTGGCAACGCCTGCACTTCATCAGTTCATTCAGTGTCATCATGTGCTCCCAGTCGGACTCGAACCGACACTTGAAACGGGTTTAAGCCGTTCGCCTCTGCCTTTGGGCCACAGGAGCTTAGGCCATCAGGCCCTTTGAACCATCTCATCACTCACACCATACAGCGGTGTTCCACCATTCTCAAGGATGACGATCTTGTGATCATTACCCACGAGGCGAACGTGACCATACTTGTTCTTATAGGAGCCACGAGTAACCTTTACCCGAGTCCCCACAGGAAATAGCTTTGATAGAGCCATTTCGATCCCTTCGGTTGATTACAAAGTACGCCTGGCGGGATTTGAACCCGCTTTCTCCAGTTTATAAGACTGGCGCATCAACCACATATGCTACAGGCGCTCGGTCCGAAGACCTTTAGCTACAGCTTACAGCTCATCAGTCAGTCTGTCAACCGCTGACGCTCTGGAAGATACTCACGATGCCATCCCATGCTCCTGAGAACAGATTGAAAATCGTGTTCGGAGTCTCTGGAAATAGCTTGGCAACGATGAGTCCGCCAAGAATTCCCCAAAAGAGATCTGGCCACTGCCTACCCTTCTTCTTTACAAGATAGAGAGTGACCAGAACCCACAGGAACACCGGGCCAACCATCAATAGTTCCATTACTGCTCCAGTTGCTTCTCGATGTTCTTTCTGAAATAACCGGCAACCTTGTACTTAGAGCCTTCCCATACTCGGCTCTCCCGACCGGTGTTACCTAGAATCTCATGTAGCTGACGAGCTGTCAAGGTGTGCCCGTAACCTCGGAGTTCCTTGGTCAAGATGCTGGCAGGGAGCCAGTCATGCTCATCAAAGTTCTCAAAGATGTCTACGATGTCTTCGAGCAGTCGCTTGTCTGTTACATCTGTGACTGTTACGTCTAGATAAGTATCCTTGTCTAGTTCGACAATTCCTTCACCGGCTCGTTCGTCACCGATTTCAATAGCTTCTTCTGGATCAATTGGGAATGCCTTGTAGAGATATGGCTCTCTTGAGCCGCCGCCCATAATGTAACACTTACCTGCGTCCTCTGGATCTTCTCCAGATGCAGGGTGAAGCTTATCTGGCCTCCAGCCCTGACTGATGGCTCCCTCTCCAAATACCAAAGGGATGTCGGCGTGACGGGAGGCGAACATTACCTTAATTGATACAGCGTCTGCAATAGCCGCTCCAAGCTGATCCTTGGTTGCCTGCTGTGCAGCTAGAATGACTGTGATTGCTGACTTTCGACCGTTGCGAATAATGTCTACGGCTAGATCCTTGCACTTCTTGCTGAGCTGAATAAACTCATCAATGAAAATGACAACTGCTGGGTGCTCTCTGGTTGGTTGCCAGTTATCACCCATGCGAAGCTTCGTCAGCTTCTTTGCACGAATCTTGGTGTACTCCAGAGCCTCGGTTAGCATTTCTTCAATTTCGGCTTCTGTTCTACCTCTACGTGCGATAGCGTCTCCGAATACTTCAAGACCATTTCCACCGGGATCAATGTCCCAAGTCACACAGTCTCTACAGCTAGTAGTGATGTCTGCTAGTGTTCTCATGAACATAGACTTACCACCACCAGGCGCGGCGATGATGACTGCGTGGTTTCTCAGCAAAGAAAGCTCAAGGAACTGTCCGTCCATTCGCTGTGCAACCTTGTATTTGTTCTTGATAGAACGAGAAAGAGGTTCAGCCCTTCCTAGTCCAGTCATATCAGCAAATGGGTCAGACTGCATTAGACGAATGATTACTTCGGCTCTGAATCTAGTGGCTGCGACAAGCATTCCATCAGCAGGAAGTCTCATCAAGGTTTCCATATCCTTTGTCTTAGCCATTACATCATCAGGTGTTCCCTTACGAAGAATGACTGGAAACTCCCAACCCCAATTGTAGCGAGTTGGTTCAAGGATATTCCTTGGTGTGATTCCTTCTGCAAGAAGTGCTCTGCGTAGACATTCGATTGCTTCTTCTCTGTTACGAGCGTCAGCAATTGGGAATGGAGCCATAGCGTCCTCTTCCTGATCTTCTGCTTCTTCGCCAAAGATGTAAGTCTTGTTAGTTACTCCTACTATGGCAAAGAGGATCAAGAGGCTCACTGCCACCGCGCCAAATGTCACTGCACCAAACGCACTTGTAAGCCACGCTGTAATGGCTAGAGTAGCCGCCAGGCAAATGTAGAATCTCTTCCTGCGTGGTTGTGCGTGCTTCTGTTGTTCCATTCGCAGCTTGCGAGCCTTCTCATGATTGCCTTCATGACGAGCCTTAGCAATCTCAATCTTGTAGTCTGCAACAGTCAACCAGTCAATCAGATTCTTCATACTTAGACGTGCCCCACCTGAGACATGCCTAATAGCACCCTGACTGGAAAGCCTAAAAGACCTAGAGCTATGCTCTAGGTCTGAGTCAGGGAGTTTCACAAGTTCTTTAGAATGCTTCTTGTCGAAATCCACCATGATTTAGTTTTTCTGTTACTTGTCTCACCAAGGAGACCAGTTGGGACGGTGGGAGTTGAACCCACATGTGACCATTTAACCTTTCAACTGTTTATCAGACAGAGGGTATACGCCCCAGTGGTGGGATTATATCCACCGGCCGACCTCATCAATTAGAGCGTCGAACACGGCATCATACTTTCCCGCGTCTCCGACAGATGCATTGATAATGATCTTATCCATTGCATCCAATCGAGGATTGAACTTTCCAAACTCCAAAGTGTGACCAAGGTTTAGCAACAGTCGCACTGCGTGCTTCTTCTGCTTTACCCCATCACCCTTAGCGAAGTTAAGGGCAGTTCGTACGTACACATCTTTCATCTTGGCGCGATTCACTCGATATTGTGTCCGGAATTCGTGGATCTTATCGATCTCAGCGACCGGCGTCCATAGCGCTTCAAGTGCTTGAGGTACGCAATCATCAACCATCTTCATAAATGTTGACATATCTACCGTCGTCTTGTCAACACCATTCACAATGGTCTGCTTAATGTTTCGCTTACGCTTCGTGCGATTGGTTGCAATTACTTCGTAAATGTCCTTATCGCTGCCTGCGTGAGCGAGGCCATACAGATGGCTTCCGTGGATAGTCCTAAGAAGTACCGTCATAATAAGTCCTTTAGGTATAAGGCGGGAACGGAGAGTGTGTAGTCCTTAATGTCATCCTACCACACACAATCTGAGATGACTTGTATCTACCGGGCGAACCCAGCGATAGGAATCGAACCTATTATCCATTGAGTGATAACCGTTACCCATTCGACCCAAATTGTCGGGATGACAGGATTCGAACCTGCGACTTCACCGCCCCAAACGGCGCGCTCTGACCAAGCTGAGCTACATCCCGATAGACTGCTTTTGCAGTCCGAGTCTGGCACCCCGGAATCGAACCGGGTTTCTTACGCTTCCAAAGCGAATGGATTACCATCTTCCCCGTGCCAGATAGCAGCGTTGTCGCTGCGTTGTACTTAATACTAACAGACCCTGTAGCGTCTGTCAAGCTGAACCTTTTGGCCTTCTGCGACTAGGCGCACAGCCTGCTCCATCGAGATTCTTGTGCTTGTTGCAAACCATTACAGTTTTGTTGTAGTACCTAATTCGATGGATTGGCTTGTTGCCACACCGCTGAAACCAACAAGTATTGCTGTTTCCAACGAGTGCCATCTTAATCCTTAGATAGTCCCTTAAGCTCCGCTAGCCTGTTCTCAAGATCCTTGATTGTGGCTTGAAGCTCTGCCTTCTTCTGTGCTCTGTACTTCTCTTCTACAGTATCGTTGATTGGAAGCACTTTGTCAAGGTCGGGTACATCGTAGACGATTCTGCCTTGTACTTTGACGACCTTACCGTTTCGCACCCAAGCCTTCCAAAGATCACCGGGCTCCTCGCCTTCTCCGCTTAGAGCAAAGAGGACGTTTGGCCAATCCTTTGACAGACTTGCCATGTCGCTTTCCCAGTCGTACCACTTCATCGTATCATAGTTGCCATTGAGCAGTCTAGATAGATTCAGATCGTAGCTTCCAGGGATTGTGACACTATCAGCAGAGTCTATGAGATCCTTGGCTCTTTCGCTGTCTCTTACGATCTCTAATTCATATCTAGTGTAGTATCCCATATTGCTCCAATGCTAAACCCCGGTACGTTGAGCACCGGGGTTTTCTATTATAGAAGCACGCCCTGTAGGAATCGAACCCACTCTAAGAGGTTTGGAAGCTCGTGTGCAAAGCCATTACACTAAGGGCGCATAAGTTGCTTGGGCGTGACCCCTTTGAATTCAAACAGTGGACGGCGTAAGCGCCTAACCCAGGGAGATCCATTGTTCTATTCTGGCCTGCAACTAGGCCACAAATTGTCGGTCCGAGGAGGTTTTACCCATCGCTTCCCGCATATTTCCTCTCCTCATTCCGCACCTTTACCTAGGTTATTGCGTGCGTTCCGATTCGATTATTTCCGCCGATATCGTAAAGTCGGACCAGCTCCCCACCCTAGATTCGAACTAGGAACGACAGAGTCAGAGTCTGCTGTGTTGCCGGTTACACCAATGGGGAATGTGTTACCCTGCCAGTTGTAGAGCCTGGCGCTCTCCTAACGTATCCGGGTCAGATACCGAGATGCATTCTAGACTACATCTCGCCGGTAGCATATCACAAAAGATGACAGAGGCGAATCCGGGTCTATGGAGCGGATGAGGAGAATCGAACTCCCGTCGTCTGCTTGGAAGGCAGGGGTTTTACCATTAAACTACATCCGCATTATGTGGATAAGTGTTGGGAGTCGGGTGGCCAATTTAATGACCTTTCTATTTCCAATGTAAGATAACCGACCGAGCCCTTCGACCCACATTTACTACTCTAACAGATCAGTCTTCGTCTGTCAAACCGGACGCTGTTGCCCGATCCTGATCAGTGAATTCTGCTGCCTTACCTTCACGATAGTTAGTGACGTACATGTCCATAGTCATTCCCATGCCACGTACACCAGCCGGACTAGCCGCAAAGGTCAAACTTGAAGCTGTTGGAATACCCATTTGAGCACCAGTTGCAATTGCATCCTGGTTAGCGGCAAGGAAGATGAACTCGTAGCCCAGCTCCCTTGACTCGCTAATCAGCTTGTTAACCGCATCTAGCTTCCACTCCTGAGAGACGTTCTCAAGACCATCGGTGAGAATAACGACGAGTCGCTTATCCACCGGCATATGATCCATCGTCTCCCTGAATTCTGTCACAGACTTGCCGATTGCGTCAAGTAGTGCAGTCATTCCGCGAGGAACGATCTTAATCTCAGGAGCTTGAGCTAGAGCAACTGGACCAAATAGATCTTCTACTTCACCATCAAACTGAACAACCTTAACTCCACACCGGCCGTCAACGGCCTTCTGCTTAGTCAGGAAGTCATTCAGCGCTTGCTCAGCCTCCATCTGGATACTAGACATGCTACCAGATCGATCAACAATGAGCAACATTGCTGTAGTAGTAGACATTTAATCCTTTCACGCCAGGTCTATACCCGGCTCACCGCCATTAAAGACGTACTTGCTTGCTGGTTGTCTTTCGATGATACCAGACATGCAGCACCAGCACCACCAGATGCCTTCGTGCGTACACTCGTTCGGCTTCATCTTAGACCATTGAGGGTATGTTGGCGGCATAGGGCCGCTTCCACACTGCTCACACTCTTCGTCTGGACCGAGCAGTCTACCAGACTGACAACGCTCACAAACTACTGGACGAGCAGCCCGCTTAACTGCGCGGTCAACCCTCTGCTTCTTTTGTACCACAGGAAGCGTACCGTCGTCAAGAGGGATCTTGTCGCCCTTGGCTGCGTTGCACTTCTGGTGCATAAGAACTAGGTTAGTTAGTTCCCATGTTCCACCAGCACTCAAAGGTAACCAGTGGTCAATAGTAGCAGGCTTCTCCTTGGTGAATGGTAACCCACAATCGGGGTGACTGCAAAGGTTACCATCACGAACTAGGAGAGCCTTGACAATTTCCTTACGGTTCTGCTTTAAAGCAGGCATGGCATGACCTTCCTTAGATAATTTCTAGCCTCGTGAGATATTCCTGAATGTCATCAGGCATCTCACGCCTCTCACGAGGAGCTATAATCACATTATCACGTTCTCGCTGGCTGTCAACCTCTTCCTGACGAGCCTGAACTTCTGCACGTCGAAGAGTCTCATAAGTTTGAACCTCAATGACAGCATTCTCTTCACGAGGCGTGTATGTGATCGCATTGTGTACCGCACCACAAGTTGCGTCAGCCAAGTCCTTTGATCCAGTTCTTGGGTGGTCAACCTTGTCGTTCGGCATGATTCTCAACTGTAGCAGCTCTCTGCGAAGAACGCCAGCATCAGGACCGATGAGTCTTTGATCATATACGACCCAGCTCAAGTCTTCGTAATGCTTCTTTGCTACAGAAAGCACCTCTGAATTGATTCCAACTCCTCGCAGATACTTCATCTGGTCATTAGAGTTCCAGCGGTCAAAGGTTACAAGACGGAGGTCAAAACCTCTGCGCTTCAATCCAGTAATGTACTCTCGAACATCAGCAAAGTCAATGTCTTGTCCTGGCTTCGGTGTCCACCATCTTACAGCATCAACCACAACAAATGGCAACACTTCGTTTAGCTGTCCACCAATCTTCTTTTGGACAAACTTCTCCACATGTGCAAGAGCCACTGCACACCGGTCGTGCTTCTGTGCAAGGTCAACGTGAACATAGTATCGCACGCCCTCCTTTGGAACAAAGTCGGGGCTGTAAGTGCCGTCTTCATCGATTGGATTTGGACGACAGAATGCCGCTTCGACCTTCTCCTTATCCTTGAAGAAGGCGTCAATTGCGTCAGGTGGCATACATGCAAAACGAGACAATGCGTCAATAGGATCAGTAAAGAACGCGGTGGTAAAATCTTCAATTCTACGCGTTGGATTTACTTCCCATGTAGGACGCTTCAATGCATATACACGTGGAATGTTGTAGGAAACAATGTGATCCTCTTCCCACTTAATTGAGAACTTGTTTTCCTCAATCTCATCTGGGAGATCTGGATCTAGCTTGAAAGTGTGCTGTCTTTCGATAACCTGCTTTTCAGCAACAACAGCTTCATATCTTTGGGAAATGAAGTCGTTCTTGAATCTTGGGAATGATAGAAGAACTACCTTTCCTTCGGCAGGGAATCGAGAGTCCACAGATGCTCGATACATCTTATAGACAGCATCGGCAGTCTTTGCCTGTTCGTTTCCTGATGTAGAGTCTAGCGCAAAACCTGAGATCTCGTCAAGGACGCAGTAGATCAGGTTGTAACCCTCCCAGGCTTCACGCTCTGAGTGGCCTGAGTAGACGTTCACGTTTTTATCAAATGCGATGTGGCCCGCCTTAGTCGTGAACTTTCCTACAAACCAGGGGGACCCTTCGATGCGGCTCTTGAAACCCTTGAAGAAGACGTTGTTGGCCTGTGCTGCGTTGATAGCAATATTGAGAATGTCAATGGAGTCTCCAGCAGGCTTTCCAAAATACTTTGCTGGATTACGCAGGCATAGCAAGAGATACACGATGTAGGCACAGGCGATGGTTGATGTGAAGTCCTTACCACTACCCTTTCCAAGACAAGCGATGACTTCATTACAAGTTTCCTGCCATCTCTGCCGGGCCTTTTGTGCCTCGTAAATGTTGTAAAGCGTGCTCTCCTTGTAAATCTGACTGGAAGCACGGATAAGCTGATACTGATATTCGGACAGGTGAGGCATTCCCAAATAGTCGGGGCTCTGAACGAAGGTCTCAATATCAACCGGAATCTCTTCAAAGTCTTCGTCTGATAGAGCATTGAAGAACTCAGTAAAGTCTGTTGACATCAAAAAATCCTATATCCTTTCATATTGAATAGTATATCATGAAAGGATATAGGATTATTGATCAGGGGACGACAATTGTTTCTGTCTTGCCCGTTACGCTGGAAAGTCTTCTGGCAACCTCTACCTTGCAGTGAGGACAGTCGGAGGTTACTTCTCGCAGAATTCCAATGAGGATTTCGTGCTTCTTCTCCATCTCGATTACTTCATCGCCAATTTGCTGGTTATCGAGAAGTCCTGCCTTCTGCAAGAGGTCAACTCTCTTGCCTTCAACGTCTGCGAGAGACTTTAGAACTGTGGCCTTTAGCTTGAAATCGTTATTCAAGTCGGCCTGCTCCATCGTTTCCCACAGTTCACGGATGATCATATTGTAATGCTCATCCATTGAGGTCAATGCCTCAGTCGCTCGTGCTTGAATAGTCTTGTTGTTCTGAGCGACTACGCGCCACTCTTCAATGTATTCAAGCACCTCTGCGCGCTTAAGCCCAGTGATCTTGGCAATCTGAGTAGGATTGTCGCCCTTAAGATACGCAGTTACGACATCATTCATTCGCTCAATTCTGTCGATCTGCTCTAGCTCTTTAGGCAACCTTTCTCCTTCTGCGTGAACGCTTAGGCTTTACCAGTCCCTTTAGCCGCTCCACATAGAAAGACTTCCATTCACCAGTGTCCGCATTGATGCAATCAATCCAGGTCTTTCCAGTCTTTACGTTTGTGGCAACGCATCGAAACTTATAAGTGCCTCGCGTGTTCTTGAACTTGATGAGCGCCTTCGGCAGAATCATTTCTCCATCAAGTTCGAATTCGTACGCGGGAACGATATGATCAATTCCAAGGTAAGCTTGCTGCCACCATGCGTCAGGGTTCTTAGCCTTGGAACGTCTTCTAGTAGGTGTTCCCATATCTCCTCGCTTTCAAGATTATTATAGCAGATCGTTTCCGAAACGGCGTAGATACTGCCTCTCTGCTTCTGCGTATAGTTCCTGAATCTCACTGATGAACCATTCAACTCGTTCTTCTGGTGAAACATCTGGAACTGTCAGATAGGGAACGTTCAGCATTTCTAGCGCTTGAATCACATAGTCATCAATTCTCGTTCTATATGATTCATCAGCATCTCTTACACCGTCGTCTTCTGCTTCCCAATACACCGGGAAATATAGTACGAAGTGATAAGACTGCATGTGCATTTCTGTCAATCGTCTGGTAACATTCTCGACCAGTGCACCATTCTCCCAGACGTGCTCATTCTGGTAATAGGTGTAGGCGAGTGAGTCAATTAGAGTTCTGTCAGAGATGATTCCCTGCTTGTACAGAGTATTCTGTGGGCTGTTCATGGTTTCCCATTCATCAACCATTCTAAGAGCTGGAACAAGAAGTTGGCTTAGCTCTGTTGCTTCCCGATTGATCGGGTAGCCATAGTCCTTGATCTGTCTAGCTGTTGATGGAACAAGGACGAAATCCTTGAACGCCGGGCTGTTTATCATGGCCTGAGCCATTGATGTTTTTCCAGTGCCTTGAGCACCGGTCATTCCGATCTTAATCACTTGTTGTTTTCCACCACAATCATTCGTAGTTCCTTTAGGCTGAGTAGGCCATCAAGATCCAGCTCCCTGGCTGTACCATCGTACTCTATCAGGCTAACCTTACCACTGTCAAGAAGCTTCTCGCCAAATGACTTATCGTATCTGCTGATGTCCCACTCCATGAATAGAACCATTGACCGCTGCTTCCAGCACCACTTCATGCCAGCGAAAATCTCTGGCTCCGCGCCTTCTGCATCAATCTTTACATAAATGGTTCCATCGTAATCTCGTGCAATTGGAACTGCATTGTCAAAACTCTGGACGTACATGCGCTGCATTGTGTAATTGCCAGAAGCTCCATACATGTTTGCTCCGCCAGAATGACCCTCTGGAATGTAAAGAATTCTTTCCGTTGGCTCCCAACTATCTCCAAGAGCCACATGACCCTGGTAGATCTTTGCGCCATTCAGTCTCTTTGCGTGATAAAGCCTCATCCACAAATCTTGATTTGGCTCAAAGGCGAATACGTTGCATCCATGTGCAGCAGCCCACAGGGAGTAATAGCCAAGATTGGCACCAACGTCTACGAATACTGCGTCTGGCTCTACTCTTTGTGAAATGTATGCAGTAACCCAAGATTCCCAATAGCACCGGCCCGCAGCAAAATGCGGAGTCATGGCGTAGTCGTCATCCTCTGCATACATCCAGAAGCTATCTAGCATCCAGTAACGAGTACCATACTCATCTGTCTCACTCTTTGCGCCGCGCTCTCCAGCACGTTCGACTTCTTGACGAGAATTATATCTCATCGGCTCCTCCTGATTGGAATATTGTGTTTTCCGAGCCATCGAGTGATCGTCATTTCAGAAACTCCGCAAATCTTTGCGATCTGAGCCGCATTCATTGTTCGGTATCTCTCTTGCAACCACGCCTTGCTCTCATATAGCTTAGCCAAGCTTCGTCACCTCCCTCATAAGTGGATCAATGACAATTCCAGGCTTCCCCTTGCGAGATGCGTACTTAACACAATTGTACGTTCCGCCAGTCCTACCAGCTTCCAATACTGCCAGATAGGCATCAGCGTTGTCAACCATGTATCGGTTTCGCTCCTCGTACACCCATGCACCAGGATAGCTGTCATAGTTAGTAACATTGACAACCTCTTCTGCGTAGTGCAGGGCTCGACCATAGTCATATTCATCCGCCAGGCGAGGCTTGTGGCCCCTCCAGGGCTTTGCAGCAATGAATGGAATACCTAGACCCCAAGAGATTTTCGCCATTAGGAGATCAGCTCCAGAGGCCATGCCGACGTAAACAAGAGAGGCCCCCATATCAATGAGGGCCTTCTCCATTTGGCCAGCAATCCAGTCACGGTCCCTCAGATCTCGATGTCCAGTTCCCGCTACTATCATGTTAGCTCCTTCTAGTTTTGTTCTGTACTGCCCACCAGCCAATTCCCAGTGAGTCAGCCACGTTATCGCTTGTCAGCTCGATGCCAAATTTATCCTTGGCAAAGGTGATGGTTCGCTGCTTCCTGATCTGTCTGCCCCTATTCTGATACCAGCTTACAGACTTCCCAGGGAACTCAGCCTTAATCGCATCCTTCTCGGCCTTAGTCAAAATCTTGTTTCCAATGAATGACTGCCAGCTCATAGGAGGAACTTCAATTACTGTCGCTCCATTCTTGAGCAAAGCTGCGATCACTGCGCCAAACACATAAGCCATCTTGATGGCTACTGATGTGCTTCGAACCATAATCGCCGCTTCGATTGCCACAAAGTCAGGGGTGAACTCTTCGAATAGTGCTAAAGTCTTTACGTGAGCGTCATAAGTTCTCTCAAAAACTGTTGAACCTGTGAAGTTAACCTCTCCACATCTGTAGAAGTTTTCTCCGTCGAAGATTGTGAATGCAATAGACTTAGTTGAGCAGTCGATACCCATTACCTTCTGAGCCTTCGTCTTATGAAGGTCAGAAAGAGGCACTACCAATCAACTCCAAAAGTTCGACTCTCTCATCCCGTCGCGTTTTTCCCTGGCAACTTTCGCACTTTTCTGAGCCATTGTATCGTGAAAGAACGGTCGGGCACTCAGAACATGTTCGCACTTTCCCTCTCTTGCGATCACGTCTGGCATAATACTTTTCCATAATTCGTGCGTTGGTCGCCTTACGGCAACATGCTGAGCTACAAAACTTCTGATTATGAGTCTTAGGCTCAAACATGTTGCCGCATTCTCCATAGGCGCAAATCAATTACTTCTTCACCTCCAATGGTGCTTTAGTAATGTCGCCCTCTGGAGATTCGTTCCAACACAGATTGAATAGCGCGCATGACTTACATGCCTTATTCTTCTGACTGAATGGCCGTGTCGGAAGCTTGTCTTCTTCCCACAGCTTTCGAACTTCGTTCATCCAGTTGAAGATGTAGTCCGTATATTCTGAATTCGCCTCATCCATGATAACAGGGACAAGAAAGAGTTCCTGCGTGTTCTTGTTCTCGTAAAGAACAAAGCCCTCGTCTAGACCGAGGACACGCATATAAATAAGGACTTGAACCTTGTGGTAATCGATGGCTGTTCCAGTTGACTCACGATGAACGTAAGACTCTTGGCGAGTTGTCTTGAACTCACCAACCACACGCTTTCCTTCAAAGTTCACGATAACATCAACAAATCCCCTGATTGGGGGATTCTGATGTGTGATTTCACGCTCTGCTTCTTCTAGTACACCAGCATCAGCAAATAGCTTTTCGATTCGATCGTGAGCTGCTGTACCATTAGCCATATTGGCGACACTTAGTCCGTCGAAGGTGTTCTCAAATTCTCCACCTGTAAAGGCTAGGTACCAATACCTTGGACAAGTACCGGCACCATAGCCTACAGAAGATGGAGAAAAAGAAACCTTCTTGGAATACTTACTCTTCGGCCGTGAGTTGACATAAGCCTGCTCAACGATAGAAAGAAACTTCTTAGTGTCGAAAGACAGCTTCTTCCCTAGCCGTACTGTTTTAATTAGTCCTGTAGACATAGTATCCATTTCTCTTCGCGAATATCATTGTATCATACTTGAGTCTTGAATGAATACTTCAAGGACTGGACAACCTTGTCTAGCTCGGCTGCCGCTGTGTAGTAGATGTTCTTCTTCATTCCATTTGTTGTTCCACCACGATCCTTCTTGATTGTTGAATAGATCGTAGCCATCATGGCGAACTTAGCTGCATATGCTTGTAGCTGAATGATGAGCTGCTGTGCTGCCACCGGGTTTTTTACGTCCGGCTTCATCATCAACTTGATCACATAGTGAAGCGCTCTGTCAAGATCTTCGTCATCCATGAATTCATGAACTTCTTGGAACTCTGAAATTCTTGAAATGAGGACTAGAGGATTTTCCTCAGTCGTCATCAACTACCTCCAAATATGTCTCTGGCCACGTATCAGATGACCAAGTGTCCCAGAAGTCTGTCTCTTCCCATTCCTCATGGGGCTCAGCCATCATTTCTCGATAACGCTCAGCGACATAATCTGGAATGTCGTATTCGAATACTTGCTCAGGAACCGTGATTATTAGCTTCATTTGATTCCTTTACTAGGTCCATTGTGAATGGTCCATGCTCATCTTCGCCAAAAGCGGCTGCAAGAAGCTGACGAGCCTCTTCGTAACCCACCGGGCCACCCTGTTCGGCTCCATCTTCAAACTTCTCATAAACCATCCAGCCGCCATTATCACGACGGATGAACTCAATCCTCGTCAGATTCACCATATTTTTCCTCCCAGGCTTCTAGCATCTCGTGGAACATATTGTCTCCAATAACCCACACTCGGGTCTTTGCATCGCCAGCTCCTAGAACTAGCTTGAGTGCCGGTACCATCCTACCAGATCGAAAGGCATCTGTGCAAACCTTCCCCCAAACATCCTTAGAGACACTAAAGGAATTAGCATACTCCTTGATGTCATAGCAGAATGGACCTAGCTTCGCGTCACCCTTTTGAATCTTTCCACGGCCGGAATTCTTTTGAGCCTTTCCGCCGTCTCTCTTGATTTCGTTTAGCTCTGTCATTACGCTCCTAGATTAAAGTTCTCAATCAAGGACTTATGCCCTTCTGAGCAGAGCCAGCCGAGAATCTTATCGACTGGCAAATATTCCGCTTCATCAACTACTTCACCACAGGTCATGCAAGAGAAGCTTCCATCAATCAGGATGCCTGGTTGAATTGGCTTCTCTTGCGCCGGGTTTTCTTCGAAAGGATTATGCACTTTCCACCTCCCCAATCAGCTTGGTGGATAGCTCCTCACTTGCACGTAGGACAGCCGTGAATCCGGCCTTGCCGTTTTCCTTAATGTCCTGGTAGTAAAGCCAGTTGCCCTTCTTTTCTACAATTCCCAGAGCGATTGCGAGATCGATTGCTTCGCCAAGGTTGTCGATTCCGATGAAGGAACCATCGTAGAATAGATTGTAACTTCCAGTCTTGTTCGGTGGACCTAGCTTGTTCTTGTCAATACTCCAAGTAACCTCACGACCGATAGGCTCCTTAAGGATCATGTCTCCGTTGTAGACTTCTCCCTGAATCTGATCAGCCTCACGAGCAGATGACCAAAGCTTAATGACAGTGCTGCTAAAGAAGTCAACAGCGTGTCCACCTGTCGCCTGGTGCATAGCTCCATAAGTCGTAATCTTGTTACGAACCTGTGAGATCAACAGGAGTGCTGTGTTCTTGTTGGCGTAGTTAAGCATCTTAACGCCATTGGCAAGCTCACGAGCCTCAGAACCAATCTGCTTAGTTCCGCTAAGATCCTTTAGTTCATCACCCTTCTTGTCCTTCTCAAAGTAGGCAGAAGAAAGAAGTGCTGAAATTGAGTCTACTGTTACTACATCGATGCCAGCCTTCATGAATTCGACACCGGCTCCGACCATATCCTCAATCGTCTTAACGTCTGTGTAGATTAGCTTTCTTGTATCGACTCCCAGTCTTTCCGCCCAAGATGGATCAAATGACTGTTCTGAATCGATAAACGCAACCTTCTTACCAGCAGCCTGCGCTAGACCAAGTGTTCCTAGGCAGAACGTTGACTTACCGGCTGACTTGCTTCCCCAGATTAGCGTCTGACGGCCGTAGCCGATGCCACCACGCAATGCGGCATTAAGTCCGGTGCTTGGAGTCGGCTGCTTTTGAAGAATTACTTCTGAGCCCATCTTCGCCCTTGCCAGCACCTTGGGGCTTAGCTTTGCTAGGATCTCCTCTTCGATTTCCATATTCTCTTTGGTTCCATTCCTCTTCAAGTTTTTCTGCCATTGCCTTTATTTTCTTATCGCGGCAGGCGGCCAACCGCTTGATGATAAACAAAATTTCCTCCGGGTCGTCGCCTCGGAATACCAGTAGGTGTTCTTCTTCGACTCCCCGGAGGAAATATGCTTCTGTGCTCATGAAGCCAGTATATCAGCTCTTAGCGGTTGTCGCCACTACCTGAAATCACTCCACGAGCCTGACGAGACTTTAGCTTTTGTAGGTTCTGCTTAGCGATAAGCTCTAGAGGATAGCCTAGCTCATTGGCCAGATTAGCAACGTACCAGAGAACATCTCCAAGCTCGGCTGCAAGCGCCTGAGCCTTTTCCGCAGTTACTACGCCATTCTCGTCTCGAATGGACTTCTTAAATCCGTTGGCGATTTCACCAGCTTCGCCCACCAGACCAAGGACGGTGTATCCAATCGCCTCGGTAGTCGCTTCGCCATGTCCAGGATAGATGCCAGTCTCAGCGGCAGCCATCTGGTAATCAGTCATTGACAGGTCGTTCATCGTTTCCAATCAGGTGAAATGTGAATTCCTTCTTAAGCGGATCATGACTTAGACCCACTGAATAACGCGTGCGGTCGTTAACCGCTCTTTCCAGCTCCTCTGCGGTGATTACAATGTCACCCTTTGCAAGGAGCAGGAGGCGGAGAAGATCCTCCGCCCTCACTGCCTCTTCCATCTTACTCCTAGAGAATGTTGTCGTAGAAGAATGAGCCCTCTTGGGTCTGCTTCAATACAGGATCGATAACTGCGCCAGGCTTGCACTTGCCATAAGCCTTGTGGAACGTAGTTGGGAAAGCCATAACCGGAAGCAGAGCCTTTTCAGAATCTGCCAAGATGGTATAGGCCATCATCTTTCCTGCCTTTGTCTTGTATGGCATGAAGCTAAGAACCTTGTACATTCCCGCAGGAATATCGCTGTAGTCCTTCGCATACAGATACTCGACAAACGGAGTGTCGATCTTTCCGATCAACTCATCCATCGTAGCATACCTGTGGACTCGGTTGTCAGATACCAGGATAGCATACATCTGGCCTGCTTCGATAGGAGTTTCCTTATCGGTGAACACACCAGCCGTACCTGTTTCATCAACCATTTCCACCCGTGCCCAGCCTTCGCCCCTACGAACATCCTTGACCATTGCCAGGACTGGGAAGGCTCCAGTGCCAGAATATTCGTCCAAAGTTCTGAACTGATTCATGACCCTAGGAATTACCTTCTGAGTTCCGAATGCAGGAATCATCAGATATTCGTAGAAGTTGTCACGCTCATGCCCGGTACGAGGATTGTCCTCGAATGCAGCTCCACCAATAGCGTTCAAGGCCGTGAGGACTCGGGACGTTAGTCCACTGCCCTTCTCATTGACCTTCTCGTAGAGCGCCGCGTAGTTGGCATACGGAGCATGCTCCAGAAGCCTCTTACCCGTGTTTCCACGAATGTACTTTACGTTGGTGATACCGAACCTGATCGCGTTTTCTTCAATGCTGAACTCCTCCTTAGAAGCGTTCACGTGGGGAAGAAGGATCTTGATCCCCAGACGCTTTGCCTCAATCAGATAGTCAGTCAGCTTTGAAGTCTTCTTGCTTGTGTCCTTTTCGTTCTTGAGCAGAGCGCACATGAACTCCAGAGGATAATGCTTCTTCAACCAAGCAGTCCAGTACGTGATCATGGAGTACACAACCGCGTGTGACTTGTTGAATGAGTAACCTGCGTGCTGCTCGAAGTCGTGCCATAGTTTTTCAGCTACAGAACGGTGAACCTTCGTGCTGGCTCCCTCAATGAACTTGTCCTTGTACTGCTCGAATTCCTTTGCGTCTCGCTTCTTACCAATGATCTTACGGACCTTGTTTGCCTCTGTCATTGACATTCCGGCAAGCTCAGTCATCGCAAGCATGACCTGCTCCTGATAAATGATGAGACCAAGAGTTTCCTCAGTGTGCCTCTTCATAATGAAGTGGTCATACTCAACCTTTTCCTTACCCTTCTTCCTAGCCTTGTAGTTAACACCAACAGTGTTTAGAGGACCAGGACGGGCGATTGAAGTACCAATGACTAGATCGTTGAACTCACTAGCACCGGCCTCAAGAATCCACTTGGTGAATGTATTGCCTTCTGCCTGGAATACGCCGAGAGTGTAACCATCTGCAAGCATCTGGTACACGCTTCGATCTTCCAGATTGATGTTGTGAAGGTCAACATCCTTACCAGTACGATCCTTGATCATCGCAAGGGTGTCATCGATAACAGTCAGAGTCTTTAGACCAAGGGCGTCAAGCTTAATCAGCCCAATGTCCGCCGCCTCGTTCATGTCATAAGCAACGATAGGAAGTCGTGGTGCATTCGCATCGTTAGGGTCCTTTGCCGTTTCGATTGGAGCGTAGCGAGCAATTTCTTCCTTCGCTACTACGATACCGGCAGGGTGCTTACCCATTGACTGAATACGTCCACTGAGGTGATGAGCAAGCTCAAGAACCTCTGGATACTTCTCGGTGAACTTCTTTCCCTTATCTGACTTGCTAAACAGATCAAAGAACAGGTCGGGCTTATCGGCAGGTGCATCTACGTCCTTAGTAGCAGAGTTGACCTCTCCCACCGGGACTCGGAATACACGAGCAGCAGCCTTTACGGCAGCCTTGCCCTGGAACTTGTTAATCGTAGCAATCTCAGCCACATGCTTGTACTGACGACGAAGATACTGCTTGACCTTATCACGATCACGGTCAGCAAAGTCAACATCGATGTCAGGCCAGTCATCACGGCCGATGTCAATAAATCGGAAGAACAGCAGGCCCCACTTGATCGGATCTACTTCTGTAATTCCCAGTGTGTAGCACACAAGGCTTCCAGCGGCAGAACCACGGCCAGGACCGACACGAATGCCCTGATCCTTAGCCCACTTGATCATGTTGCCTACAATGATGAAGTAGACAGAGAAGTCCTTCTGCTTGATGATGCTTAGTTCTTCTTCGAGACGTTCAACGTACTTCTTATCTCCGTCAAGACCAAGATTCTTTAGACCGGCACGAGCCTTCTTTTCGAGAAGCGCTTGCGGATCTTCATTCTTTGGCTTAGGAAGAAGGTCAAGCCCAGAGTGGTAAGGATAGTCACCGATCATATCCGCCACGAGATTCGTGTTGGTGATAATGTCAGTTCGATCAATACCCTGCTCAAGGAAGGCGTTGCGCTGTTCCTCAGCAGATCGCAGATAGATCTCGATTTCCTGGAACGTCATCGTTCGGTTAGGATAGAGGTAATTAAACCTCTCCATGATTTCCATCTTCTGAGACTTGGCCATGTTGAACTCGCCATCCTTGATGCTCTTAGGATTCGTGGAGAGAATCAACATTGCCTCTTCAATCCACAGGTCTTCCTTACGAGCATAGTGACAGTCACTCGTTACCACCGGCCGAATATCCAGAGAGTCTGCAATGTGCAGAAGACCCTGATTCATTTCCAGAGGGTTATGAGCCTGAACCTCAATGAAGAATCGCTCACCAAAGATGCTCTTGAATCGCTGTGCGATCTTGATTGCCTTTTCGGCATTGCCAGCTTCGAGCGCCTTACAGATGAGACCATTGAGGCATCCAGACAGAACGATCAGCCCGTCATTGTGCTCCTCAAGAACCTCCATGTCGATACGTGGCTTGTAGTAGTATCCTTCGCGCCACGCAATTTCGTTAATGGTCTGTAGGGTCTTGAGTCCCGTCTCATTCTGAGAAAGGATGATGAGGTGATTGTAGACGCTGGTACCGTCTGTCCGCTTGTTCTTGGCAGTCTTATCGAATCGACCAGTTTCAGAGATATAAGCCTCTACGCCAAGGATAGGCACAATGCCTGCATCCTTCGCCGCGCGCTGGAAGTCTCGATGCCCTGCCAGTGTTCCGTGGTTAGTCTGAGAAAGATGTGTCATTCCCAGCTCCTTGGCCCGAGCCATGTACTCATCGGGGGAATTCAATCCATCAAGAGCTGAGTAGTAATCATGAAGGTGAAGCTCAGTAATGTTCATGGTTACCTTTCTTGTTGTGTAGGTCTACACTATCAGCCCTGATCAGAGCTGTCAAGCAAGAAGGCCCCCTTTCGGGGGCCACTCGCAAATCTGTTACCAACCAACCTCAATTGAGGTAGCGGCATCGTCAGCCTTCTGTGTTGAAGCAGTTGCAGGCTGAGCATTGTCGTCATCGTCGTTAGCGAAAATTCGCTTCCAGTCACCAGGAGACTGAGTGTAGAACTGCTCCTGGCTGAATACTCGGTGCTCGTAGTCAGTCTCGTAAGGAATGCTACGAAGAACCTGAGACTCAATATCGAAAAGCTCTAGCTTGTCGAAGTCGATTGAGTCGAAAGTCGTATCGTTCTTTACTTCACGAAGGGAGTAAGTTGAGTCAGTACCAGAACCACGACGGGTTAGCTTGTACGTCTTCTCAGTGATTGAACCCTCTTCGTCGGTCTCCTCCATCAGGTCAGCGACGAATGAAGAATTAAGACCACGGCTGAGGATGTAAACCTCTGGCTCATTGCCGTCACCACGATCAACGAGAACGTTGATGTAGTAGTTACGACGCTGGCTATAACCCTTCTCCTTGCTTCCCTGCTTTGCTACACGAGCCTTCTCGCAGGCCCAGCAGCGGTTATCCCTGTCAGTTTCAACCGTGCAATTGGCACGGAACTTGAAGTTTCCGTCTAGGCCCTGGTGCTCAACTGCACCAACACCAACACCCTTGTTGGGATCGTAGTTCCTAGCTTCCGTGTCCATCTCCTGTAGGAAACGAACCTTTACAGACTCGTCAACTCCTAGACGAAGATACTTAGGCTTTGGACGATCCGCATTCTTTGCTCGCTCCTCGCGCTCGGCAGCCTGTTCGGCCATCTTCTTCTTGTAAGCGCGGATTGCATCGAGACCCTTTAGTTCTGACATTATGTTTTGTTAGCTCCTAGTTTAGTTTATTGAGGCTTCTAACGAACCTACTATAAAGAGTATAGCAGAAGCGGCTGATCAGGTCAATCTCCACTGCTGATACTCAAAATTGGACACGCTGTTCTTGATGCAATGAACAATTTCATCGTCAGTCATGTCGCCCGCGTCCTTAGCTCCATGAGGATACACAAGCTTGTAGTCTGTTGCAGCCCATCGAATTCGCTTTCCGCGAACACGACTGGCAATTAGATTTCCAAGCTCACGTCCAGGATTATGCCCCTGGCAGGCATTAGGGTCTTCGCACTTTCGGCAATTCTTCTGAACATACTTTGACTTGTCATCAAAGTCTGTCATGATCACGATACCTGAGAAATATCGCTCAAGCAAGTCGATGTGCAGATTACTTAGGTTTCCACCTAGCAAGGCTACGACGTTCGGATAACCAGCCTGATGAATTCTCATGGCATCAAAGCTAGCTTCACAGATGATCACTGTGTCACCGGCCTTTTTTGCTCTGTGCAAATTCCACATTGTCCGGCTAACCGGCAGAGCTGTGGAATTCTTAAAACGCTTAGACTCAAGCGCACGACCGATGAGGCCGATATAATTGCCCTCCGGGTCATGCATTGGAACTGTAATCATGTCGTTCTTTGCAGAGTATCCGATGTAGAATTCCCGAAGGACATCTTCATCAAATCCTCTTTCTTCAACCATGTATCGAACCGCATCTGGATAGTCCCAGAATGATTCATACATTCTGTCGAATGGCGCAGCAGGCATAAGATCGAAATCGACCCGCTGCTTCTTGATCTTATCGATCTTCTGCTGAGCTGTCAACTTCGCTCCAGTCTTCCTCTTGAGAATGAAGCGCATAGCTTCGAACTCCTTGAGAGGAAAAGCTGACTTCCTTTTGACTAGCTCAATAAGATTGCCACGCTCTGAACACATGGCATTAAAGCACAGGAAGACTCCTGTCGCCTTTGAAACTGAAAAGCTTGGAGTCTCCGTGTTGTTGTGAAAAGGACAGAAGCAAATGAAGTCCCTACTCGTCTCGGAGTCGATCTCAAGACCAAGGTCATTCAAGACCGCTTCGATTTGTTCTTCTGAGTAGACATTGGTATTGCCTGTCCATTGCATATCCCTGAGATCTCCCAAGCCTTTCGCCTCCCTAGAAATATCCCATATGCTGTGATCAGAAAGTTATATGATCCGTCTTCTCTGTATTCAGTTGAAAAGTAAGGCCCCAAATCTAACAATGGAGCCCATCCACGATCGCGCATTTCAGTCAGCAGCATGTCTTCGAATTGTGCTCTCAGCCGTGGAAAATCGGAATCATCTCTGATAATTCCGTCCACCTGAAACCTTTTGACATGACTATGCATCATTTACACGCCGTAACTTTCCTTCCAGATACCACGATCAAGATCAGCCTCAAGATAGAACCCGAAGTCTGAACCATGACGGTTCTTTCTGGAAACAACTTCAATCAGGCCACTGTCATTGTCGCGGTGAACCGCGAAGGCCATATCAGCATCATACTCGATCTGCTTGGACCATGCAACCTGGCTCAGCATCGGAGGGTTGTCCTGACCTGAGATACCATCGTTGTTAGTAGCAGCAGTGATGTCGATCAGAGGAATGTTGTTCGTCATGGCTAGACGCTTGAATTCCTTTGAAAGCATCATGTTTCGCTGAGTAGGATTGGCTGACTTAGAATTGTCGGTAAAGAGCTGGTGATAGTCACAGATCACAATGTCTGGCCTGTGCTGCTCAATCTTGCCCTGCACGACGTTTGGAGTTACATCACCAATTCCCTCGTTTGAGACAATGGTGAATGCTGGAGTATCGGTGAGCTTCTTCTTTCCCCACTCGCGGAAGTTATCGATGTTGATTTGTCCACGAGCAAAGTCAGTTGCTGAGAACAGACCGGAAGCCATCATTGTATAGATTCGGTCTCGCATGTTCTCAGGGCTCATCTCAAGGGAGACGATCATAGGCTTGTATCCCTGTAGCCACGCCTGAATGGCAAGATATGAAGTGAACCATGTCTTACCACGACCAGGCCAACCGATAGCCACGATGAAGTGACCACCAGCCATGCCCGTAGGATAGGCTGCATCAATTGCCTTAACGTTCGTCTTGATACCTACTGCACCCGTTACCGCCGCCTTTTCCTTGACGGTTAGAAGGTGCCTCTCGGCTTGCTCGTAGTCAGTGATATCAAGGTCGCGGACGTTGTTGGTGAATCGACCAAGATTACCTAGCTCCTGCATCAGCTTATCAAGAACCTGCGCAGGTGCGTACTTGTCTAGAGCACCCATACCCTTCTGCATGATTTCATCCATGCGAGAATAAAGGAATTCTGACTTTAGCTCCTCCAGATAGAAGGCAGGTTCAGCTTCCGCCTGCACTGCCTCTAGCTGCTTGAACTTATCCGTCAGAACTGTGATGTCCGGGATGGACTTGTACTGCATGTAATACTGACGCATTGAGATCCACACGTCCCGGAAAGGACCGAATAGATCATCAACGTTGTCCGCCATTAGTGGAGCAATCTGCTTTGTGGCGCAGACTGAATTAATTAGCTTCTCCGCTGTTGTTGGCACGCTCCTCCATCCTTCGAACTCGTTCTGCGGTCTCCCGCATGATTTCCTTGCGCTTTTCTGCATCCTTAATCAGATCAAGGCGCATCTTGTTAAGCTCCATGTACCGGTGGAAGAAGTTGTCGATACTATGTCCATTTGCATCGCAAGTGAAGTAGTAATCAAGGACTTCTCTCAGCACCGGATACTTTAGATCGTTCATCGCAGTCATGAAACCCCACTGAGCTGAATAGGAGTTTACGGATGATTCAATCCCGTAACGCTCCTTGTACAGCTTCTTGTAAAGTGAAATGAGTGCGTGTGCCTGCTGTCTCTGATTCACTTACCCTCCAGAGCTTCAACAGTCTCGTCTAGACGCTTGTGTAGCTGAGTATACACGACCTGAGCAACACGCTCAAACGCTTCGTTGACTCCTTCGCCGGGCAGAGAATCTGTCTCTACGCCAACCTGAATGTCAACATTCTCGAAGTTACCTAGGTTGTGCTTATACGTCAGATTGAACGTCACTTTCGTACTCATCTTCCTCCTCCCCGATGTCGCTCGTTGTTGAGAAACCAAATGGACGACGTTCGCCTTCTAGTACGTCGTCGCCCTCCTCGTCATCATCGTACACCAGTCGCCCGCTGATATCAACCCACATGGCAGCTACCTTGAGCAGTGCGTCTGAGTCTCTAGACTCTACCGCAAATGCAGCCGCTACGTCAAGAGCGTTCGCAGCTTGGATGATCGCTACACCGGGATTTACTCGGTCACCAAAAGGTGTGTACTTGGCCTTAGTAGTTGCCATTGCTTACCAATCTTTTGCCTGCCACACTGGTGTGAATCCACCATCACGGGTCTTTGTGTATAGAACCACCTCATTGCGCATCATTGCTATCAATTCTGCCTTTGATGGTAGGTTCGTTCTCACTGGCTGACCATCATTCCTTGGTCTGCCAGGTCCATGATTCAACATCATATCGTGAAGATCAAGGATGTCCTGCTCAGTCCACAAGTATAGACCAGCCTTGCCCTGTCCGTCAAGAGAGTACGTAAGGTACGGTCGCTTGATCAATCCGTTCTTAATGTAATTGATCATTGACATTCTTGTCCTGCCGACCATTTCTTCGACCTGCTTGGTGAAGAACGCCTTTTCCATATTCTTTCTCGCAACGGAAAGCACGTAGGCCATTCTCTTCTTTTCTGGATAATTCCATGCAATGAGAATATCAGCCGCGTGATTGACTTGGAGCTTCTTATGAGCTTTACCATCGAGAAAGAAATACAGGCTAGGGTTCTTCTGTCCCCTTCTGCTGCCTGGCTTATCTCCCAATGTGTCCTCCAAAGTAAAATCCCCTGCGCATTCCACGCAGGGGAAGTGCTATGTAGAGTATAGCATCCTTCACTCTCACCGGGCAAACTGAGTAGAGTAGTTCTTCTCTCTACCGATCAGCCATGCCGCAAGCTTATTCTTGGTCTTATCAAGCATCCATCTGGCTCCGCATTCGATGCAGGCCAGTTCCAGATGATTCTTCTCAGAATACACTCTGTCGATGAACACTCGTCCACCACACTTAGTATGATTCAACGCCTGGTACCTTTTCCTTTGTATCAACTACAAGGGATGGGCTCTCAGAGCTACCGACACCAGCAGAACCAATGGAAGTTAGCAGAGATACAGCAGCAGCTAGACCAGCGGTACCGGCAGCCTGTACCCAGCTTACATCAAATAGAGAAGTGGATACTGCCATAATGGCAACTGCGGACTGAGCGAAAGTCTTTACCGCACGCTCAAAAGCGTCCTTCCAGAACTTACTTGTCTTCAAGATTTAACCTCCCTTGCTTTTTCTTTCATTATAACATGGGAGATTTTATGTCAACCTCGGAAGATCTTGGTTCCGATCTTACAAGTGTAGTTGATGATGGGAACGAGGTCAATGAAGACTTCACCCGTTGAGGCTACTACACCATATGCGAATCCTGGCTGCCAGTTCCTTGTGCGGTCATAGTCCATTTGGGCAACGTCGCACATGTGGCCAATCTCAAATCCGCGCCGGGTTTCTCCAGTAAGATCGAAAGTCCTATTGTAAACACCCATTCGGTGTGAGTGTCCACGAACAAGAGATACACCCCAAGCCTCTACGTCGTTACGCACAGACTCACCAGCATGCTTTGAAATACTTTCTCCGTGATGAACGTAGATGTCTCCGTATCGCTTGACAGCCTGATCACCATAGTTGTGCCACACGAATCCAGACTTGCTGTACTCGTAAAGAACCTCTGGACTGTATACGCCATCAGTAACAGTGTATGGAGCATTCTTGTCCAGCCACTTCACGTGACGATACCAGCCATGATTTCCGTCGTGGAAATGCTTGTCTGCCTTTGGAGCTAGCTCATGGATATCCACAAGGAATGAGCGAGTGAGCTGAATGCCAGGATAGTTAAGACTAAAGCCCTCCTTAGAGGTGCCCTCTACCCACCGGCTCGTTTCCTCAGCATCGTCAATGTCACCCGGAAGATCAACAGCGCCAGGCTTGAGGTACTTTAGCACGTCAAACCATAGAGACACCATACGCTGATCATGGTGGGGGAAGTGAATGTCTGATGCGAACAGCCATGTCATGTCTTTGGACATACTTGTTCCTTTCGTTGTTTTGATCAACACTAACAGGTCGTCAGCGTCTTGTCAAGGCGAGGTGTTCTGCACGGTTGAGTCGATTATGTTCTTCCCACGTGCACAGGAACAAGTTCTTCCATGTGTTGTCAGTCTTAATGCCAATGTGATGTACTGTTTCATCAGACTTGAGCATCCTCTTGAGCCGGGCCTCAAACACCATTCGGTGTTCGTAATACCATCCGCCATTGAAGCTTTTGGGATGTTCCGGAGCCCAAACAAGTACGTACCCATCTTCGGACAGCAATCTCTTTCGATTATGCCAATTTCTGATAGGTACGTACATCAGTATCCAAGAGCAAGGAAGTGGACGTTGACACCGTAATGGAAATAGTTGCTCTTTGAGCTAAGTTCATCAGAGTCAACCACCGCTGTAAATCCTCGGTGGTCTGGCCAGTATTCTCCTCTTACACCACGAATGATGCAGTGAACTCTGGACTGCTTCTGAATTACCTGACTCGTTACAACGATGGGCTTACATCCCACAGAGAAGAAGTTGCCAAAATAGACTTCCTTCTCGTAGTGACGACCCTTTCCACCCTTGATGTATACGTAGCCTCCCATGATCTTGAGGCCGGAAGTCTTCTTGATTCCGTGAGCATTGTAAAATGCCACCGGCTGATTCTCAAAGATATACTGATCATTACTGCACATCTGGTTCAGCTTTTCACGGGTAATCTGTTCGCCTAGACTCCAGCTTGTAGGCTTGTAGGGGGTAGTTGCCAAGTTATCTTCTCTCCTTCCTTATGTAGAGCTATCTCCGTAGATGGAACTTCAATTACTCTATCTCTCGGAAACAGCATGACATCAAAGAAGTCAGGAGAATCGATAAGTCTTCTAAGGTTCTCTGATATCAGATACATTTTACCATTAGACATATCCTTAACCAAAGTTCCTTGACGGAACCCAAGCTTACCACCGATCTTGTGCTTAGACAAGGCAGCTTCGCTTGACTTCAAGATGTACGGGAATCCCCAGCTATCGAGAATGCGCATGCTGGTGATGCGATATCTGAACTTGCCCTTGATGTAGAATAGACCATTCTCAGTCTGAACACAAGTACCCGTAGGATAATCTACGGGTACTGTTGGGGCAACTTGAGGCTTAGCCTTCCTGCGCCAGAATCTCATCAAGCTTCGCCTTTAGCTCTGCGTTCTCCTTGCGGAGGGCTTCCTGCTGATCGTTCATATCTTGCACGGCAATGGTGAAGTCAGCTCTCAGGTCTGCGATCTTCTCTTCATACTCAGCAGTAATCTGAGCGATACGCTCCTTAATAGCTAGAAACTTTAGTGTTTCCTTATTCATCAATTTATTATTTTCCTCTTTCTTCTCCAAGTATAATCACTGTAACTCAAGTCGGCTGAGCTGTCAAGTCGGGATCACCCCTTGTGGTACAGAGTGATCTTTCCGTAGGAAGATCCTGATGATACACCATACATTACTGCGTAGTCACCTGTCGCACTTCCATAAACACCGAATCCTTCAATTCTATTTGCAGCAGTTGAATCCACAATATTGTTGTACCAGCTTGATGGAATTGTTACAGTTGCTGCTTCTCCTCTTGAAAGAAATACAATGTCGTCTCCGTCAGAACCTTCATTTGTCATACCTCCAACAGGGTCACCAGATGGCTTAGTCTGATAGATATGACCTCTTAGATTAATTCCTACTCCAGTGTTGTTACCATGAGCAGTGCTTTCTCTCTTGAGATAGATAGTAGCCTTTGTAGGAGTTCTCACTACGCCGCCCTTGTTTAGAGCATCGTAGATCTTGGTTCCATAGAAGTACATTCCTCTGTGATTGTCATTTCCAGTCCAGTCACCCTGATAAACATCGTCACCGTCGTTTCTCCACATACCACCATATCCAAGACGGTATGAAGCAGATGAATTAGCAGTAACTGTTACTGGTGAAGCAAGCAGGTATCGTGAAGCTGAAACATACGTAGAGTGGTTCCCGCTTGCATCGTAAGAAACAACTCGGTAGTAGATCGTCTTGTTCACTGGTAGACCTGAGTGGTCGTACTGCTTTGCAGCGCTTGCACCGCCCGTTACGGTAATAATCTTTCCATCTGTGGTCAGAGTCTTAGTACCGCTTCCTGCAATGGTTACAGTAGGATATCTGTCGCTTCTCCAGATAATCTTGACACCGGCCGTATCCGTCGCAGTTGGGTTGGTCCAGTTCAGACGGTAAGTACCAGTTGTGGTACTTGATGATAGTGCGGTAATCTTGAATCCAGAAGGAGTTCCAGGCGCAGTTGTATCACCGCTAGGAGGCGTTACATACGTATCTGGAGCATTGGAGAATGATAGACCGTCTAGCATGATGTTCGTCTTTGCTGCAACAGCAGAATAGGCGTACACAGATCCAGCAGTATTGACTACAAGCACTGTTGCCTGAGCATCGGAAGTCGTTGTGTATGAAACAGTAGACAGATAAACAACCTTAGTAGGTCTGTATGCAGATGGAAGAGTCATGATTGGAGTACCAGAACCCTTAGTCCATCCTGTTACAGATCCACGCATATATGTTGTTCCATTGCTCGTGAATACAGAAGGAGTGTACGCACCAGAAACAATACCTGTTCCGTTAAGAAGTGTCATTGCTTCCCAAGGTGGATCTCCATCAACGTCAAGATGGCCGTATACACGAACGTTCCTGCTTGTCATCATATCTGCATCTGCATCAGCGTATGAAGACATAACAAACTGTCCGGATGCATTTGTAAGAACCCAACGACCTGGGTACGTGGAGTCATTCATTCCGTAGAATCGAATTGCATGCTCCTCGGCTCCAGAAGGAGAGAAGTTCGTTAGCTGAGTAGACGCTCTGTTACCAGATGAATCCGTGTAGTTTACGTAACGGAATCCACCAGTTCCACCCTCAGACTGTAGAATTACTCCAGGATAGAATGGCATGTCACGAAGACCACCAACCGTTGCTCCCCAAACATTGTCAGGAAGATCAAGCTCGGACTTTGAAATAACAATTGCACCATTGCTCTTTACATAGTCAGACTGTAGCATGATCTTGCTGGCAGATGCTGTACGGAAGTCAGTTCTTGTTCCCATTTCAAGCTGGACATCATCAACATAAACAATGTCTCCAGTTGCACCATTGAACCATGAGAATGAGAATTCAACAGAGTAGCAAGTGTCAGGAATAACAATTGGTGAGATGAATGAGTAGTTTACCCATGCAGCATTTGTTACTGCCTTTTCAATGAAGTAACCATTGATCATTGCACCGGCCTCGTCAAGGAACTTAACAACCAGACGAACATTTCTGCCAGTTGCGGTACCCATCATTGCATAACCTGTAACAGTTACGAACTGACCAACTAGTTCCTGATTAGTCAAGGTAGATACAGCATACTTACCAAGGAGTTCCGTCGTCGCCGGGCTTGAAATTGTGCCAGTCGCAGTGATCTTTAGTGAGTTAGTGTCCTCTCTACCAACGGCAGTCTCCTGAGAAAGCGTGGTATTTGCCATTCCAGTCCATCCAGTAATTCCATCTTCGAAAGTAGCATCGTAGATGTAGTTAGGATTCTTGTCGTAAATACCAATGAATGTGCTTCCGTAATCAGAATTCTTGTTGATAAGTGGTGGAGAAATTCTGAGATGAGCAGCGTCATTCCAGTCTCCGTCCATTACATGACCAATCATTCCAGGATAAACTTCGTCAGGCTCGCCAGTGTAGAATCTGACTGCGTGATCAAAGATTGTTCCCTGCTGATTCTCAATGCTTACAGACTTCTGGCCAGGAATACCCTGGGTGGCAACCTTGGTAGGAGCACCATTCTCATATGCTTCAATTGAGAACTGGTCAAGCTGAGCGATGGAACCAGTAGCAACATCCCATTCCACATAAGGAACAAGGTAGCGGACAGCCTGATTTAGTGAGGCTGGATCGTATGGGTCCTGGTGCTCTCCTTGAGTTCCTAGGACACCGGTCGTTCCTGATCCACCACGACCACGAACATAACCAGTTACGGTAATCCAGTCAGCAGTCGTGTTTGAGCTACCAGTAGCGATCTGAACTTCTGAATTGTTCATTACCATCATGTACTGATTTGCGGAATATCCAGAAAGCAGGCTGTAGTCCGTAGGCATAGCGCGCTTCTTTGTAGGCGTGGTTGCATCATCAACATAGTCCCAGTCGATGATGTTGTTGGAATTGTCGAACCCGAATAGACCAACCTTGATACGTGGTGGAGTAGTGATAGTTACATCGTCAAACCATCCCTGAATTCCCGCCACCGGGCTTCCTGAAATACCAGCCTGAATTTCAAAGCTAGCAGTTACAGCACCCGCAGGGGCAACTCCGGTGGATGAGAAGTTTGACCATGTAGTTCCATCAATTGGAATTACTACACCAGCCGCATCAACTGGAGGTGGCATATCGTTGAATGTCGTAGAGATTGTAGTTCCACCAGAATTCTTCCATACGATATTCATCTTCAAGTTGTCTCGAATTACTGCATTGTTCGGCAGCATTCGAGCTGAGAAGGTGTATGTATATCCTGGCTTAACGTTTACAACAGTTCCCATTCCATATACACCATTTGAAGTTCCAACCTGATCCCATCTAACAGAAGCGGTTCCAGTGAACTTCTTTGTGGTGTCTCGCGTAATGCTGTTTGTGCCGTACGCGAACCATCCAGTTGTGTTTGTTTCAAAACCAGAGTTGGTGTTGAGGGTCGCTACGGTGTACGCACGGATACGAGCGGAAATACGGTAAAGAATCGTTGGGTCATAAGCAACCTTCGTAACACCTACTGCATTACGAAGAACTAGACCAGATCCAGTGAATTCAAATAGAGATTCCGCAGAGTAAGCACCTGGGTCAGTCTTCTGAGTAACAGCACCATTTGAAAGCCATAGGGTTCCGTCCTGCATGTAATCGAATAGCTTTGCGTAGGTGTTGTTCTGCATAGGAGAGTCAAGCGCTGTCACCTTGATTGAGTTAACCGCAAGGTTACGGAATTCGGCATATCCATCATTTCTGATGATCCAGCCGCTTGTGCCCGCTACGTAATTCGCTGAGTGAATTCTGCTGTTTACTCCGTCAGCGGTTGGATTTGTTGGATCTCCAACAACAATGCGTCCTCGAACCGTGGCGTCACCAAACTGTGCTCCACCAGTCATATTGATTGACCATGCTGGCTGACCAGAAAGGCCATTCGCCAGAGCAGTAGAACGAATTTCACCCGTACGGATAATTCCACCGTCAATTGAAGTAGAACTTGGTGCTCTCCAAGGAGATGCGGCTGTAGCGGAAGTCAGCTTACGCTCAATCTGCAATCCGTCAAAGTACACTGAGCCAGTGTTGTAAAGGCTCATGTAAGTCATGAGAGTGCTATTTGCACCAGTGTTGAATGTACCCTGAATCCTAGTCCAAGTTCCATTTGCAACAACGGTTGGTGTTCCACCAGGCTGTGGATAAGTTGCTCCATCGCCCATCTTTACACCAAATCCGACCACCTTGTCACCGGAGCCTGTTGGATTGAATACCCAAACTGATGCAATGTAATCAGTGTTTGGCTCTACAATGACATTGTAGTCTGTGTAGCTTGATCCCTGGTAAACTCGGGAGAATGTTCCTCCACCGGTCCAGGTGTGCTTTAGGCACTGAGTACCAAACTTTGGAGTAACTTCTGGAGCTGTAGCAATTGTCCATGAAGTTGTTCCTCCATCATTGAAGGTGACCTGCTTTCCGGTGTACCAAGTTGACTGGAATTCAAAGTCAGCATACTGAGGAAGAATGATGTTTGGAGCATCCTGCAATAGAAGCGCAGCCGCACGAATTGTTCCACCATTGATTTCAAGTGTATTGTTGGATAGCTGATATCCAGTAGATCCTGCAACGTAGTTAGTGCTCTTGATCACACCACCAGTGTCAACAGTAAGAGCTGACTTGATCAGTAGATTGTTGATAATACCAGTACCGGCAGTAATCTGGTTGGCGTCAACATTGTTGATCTTAGCAGAAGTAATCGTCGCATTGGCAATGTATGCATTGCTAACAAGTCCTACAGTCACAGCGGCAACTGCGGAGGCAGAGGACTTTAGTCCACCTCTGTCAACAGCAATCACTCTGACCCAACGAGCTAGAGCAGAGTCAATAGCGGGCGTTGGGAAAATTTCAGAAACGAATGTGCTGCCAGCCTCCACCTGCAATTGTCCAATCATTGTGGAGTCGCTTGCGGTGAATGTAGAGGTGGTTCCTAGGTGAACCTCGAAGTAAGTAACGTCTGCCTCTAGTCGTCCAGAGGTTGACTTCTGCAAGGAGTGACTTACCTGAATGCTCTGTACGTTGGATACAGCAGTAGGTGCAGCAGGAGTAGAAGGGGCAGTATTTGCCGCCGTCGCATTTACAGCAGAAGAGAATGCTGATCTATTCGTGCTTCTGTCGAATGCCTGAACTGAGAAGTTGTACTGGACACCAACAACTAGACCTCCAATAGTAATTGAGGTCGTGCCAACGGGAACGTTTACGTAGTTGTAGGTTGAGGATGCGTTCTGCTTGTATCGGACAACATAACCAGCAAGATCAGTATCAGATGGAGCAGTCCATGAAACGGCAGCCGTAGCAAATGCGGAATCATTTGTGTCAACAGTCATCGTTGCAGCTAGACCAGTAGGAACACCTGGAGCTGTTGTATCAACATCAGTTGGTGAAATTGGAGTCGCTGAAACAGTGACGTAATTTGAAATGCTATCGAATACGTCACGAGATCTAATCTTGAAGTAGTGAACAACTCCAAGAGAGCTTGAATCGAATACAAGAGTGTTTCCTGTTCCACTGTAGATTCTATTTCCAGTTGTAGGAGTGAATCCAGATCCGGAAGTGCTCATGTATACATCATAGGCAGCAAGGTCATCAATCGTCTGCACATCCCAGCGCATGCTTACACCGCCCACAATTCCAGCAGCAAGTACACCCGTTGGATCAGGTGGTGGTGGGTTGGTGGCAGATACGGTTGAAGATGCGTCTGAGAAGTTGCCCGTCGTGTCCACAGCAAATACAGTAATTGCCAGGGTAGCCTGTGGAGTGCCGAAGAAAGCCTTATTTGTCTCGAAGCTCAGATCATAAAAAGTGTTGGTAGTCTTGACATCTCGGTAGGTAACACCGCTCTGAATTCTGACAATGTAGTGAGAGAAATCTAGTAGAGGTGATGCATCTTCATTCTGAGTTACTGCATCCCACTTACCAGAGAATGCACTTCTATTGACAACCCATGTAACATTCTGCACCGGGGCTGGCGCTAGAGTATCAGTCACGGTTGTCATAGGGAACACTCGACTCCACTCAGAAACATTCGTTCCATCGTTGGAACGAAGCTGAATGTTGTAGTCAGTACCTGGGGTAAGATCTCTTAGAAGAATTCTCATATGTTGATTTCCAATGCGTACTCAATGTCCATTTCGCTATCGTTGGTCTTTGTCTTTGGAGTAGAAAGGACTGTTCTAGCTACCAAAGCGTAGTCGTTGCTGATTGTATCGCTGTCTTCTGCTCGGATTCCATCGAATACAATGTTTCCCGTTCCAGTTGCTGAAACGGTGATCTTTGTAATGTTTTCCCAATCTGGAGTTCCAGTGGCAGTCATCGCTGTCTTTCCAAATGACTTTACTTCGTATCCTGTCGCCGCAGTAAATGTGTATGAGTAGTAATTCGTATCGTCAGTCTTGAACTGAATAGTCACATTGTTAATCGCTGCGTCTGCTGAGTATGCAAGAGATAGGAAGTCTGCATCTGAATATCCTGATAGATCAAGGGCGATATCTGCGAGAGTGCTACTTTGTCCACCGGCAATTTGCAGGGCGTCAGTTCCAATTCTGGCAATTGTCGTATCCCAGGTTCCTGTATCCCAGGCTTCACCAGTGGAATCAAAGTCTACAATGATTGAGCTAGCTCCAGCACTTTGCGCCGGGCTTCCAAACCACAATCCCACTTCGTAGATCTTTCCGACGAATTCCTGTGGAATAACTCCCTTGAATACGATCTTGTCATTTACGATATCAGCGGCAGTGATGGTTACGAGAACTCTGTTTGTTTCGAAATCAAGCACTGTGTCGTTTACGGAGGCAGCACTATTACCCACGCCAATTGCAATTGATTCTGCAATGCGTGGGACGTACCCGGCCAGGTAACGGAAAATGATTGACTTGCCTTGAGTTGTGATCATACCTTTGTCATCCTAACGTCGATCTGAATTGATTCGTCTACGTCTGGAACTTCCAGAACAACATCAACAACCTGCTGACCATTCTCACCAACTCTGATTGTCTGACTGACGACAATAACGGTGTCAGGTGGAAGAAGAACTGAGGTTTCATTATCTTCGCCCGTCTCCTCCGGTTCATCGACTTCTGACAACGTATCACTGTCAACGTCAATAACGTCATCAGTATCAATTACGTCAGTGGTCTCTTCTTGATCGACCTCGATTTCATCAGGATAGCGTGCATCAACGACCCCAGGTGGTAGAAAGAAATTGGGGTCGATGATGACATCAGGCTTCTTGATTACTTGATTGCTGTTAATGCTCATGAAGCAATTATATCTGAGTGTTACCTCAAAGCAAAATTAAGCCTTTACGCGTCGCAGGGTCACCTCTGTGTCATCAAATCCGCCGTTAAATCCTCTGCGGAGTCCGACAATGAAATACCTGTGTGTTACTGGATCGAAGTCCTTCTGTGGATAGTTCACAGAAACAATGTCTCCGAGCTGTAGCAGTGGATTTCCGAAGATTGTCGCTTCAACTTCATCGCATCCATCTGCCCAGTGATGAGTTACCCAATCCGCCAATGCTTGCGCAGCGGCTTCTGTCTGAATCCAGTCAGATTGGATCTCAGTTTCAACAAGGCCACGACGGCGAATTGCATCCTCATTCTTTGATACAATCGTCTTCTCTTCTTCCTTGTTGACTGTTCTACCATAGATCATCATCTGCTGTGTTACTGGATTGTCGGCACCAAAGGTGAGCGTGTCCTCTCCATTAAGCACCGCGTTTGATCTGTACGCGTTTGAAAGAATGAACTTGGCACCGAATGGGTCAGCCGTGTATTCAGGATTGATTACCTGGCTGGTGTTTGAGAAATACAAATTGGAGTGGACTGCTGGGAACTTCTCAAACTGGACATCAAATTCCCTGACCTCGTGGCCAATCGGTCCGAAGTCATCGAAGAATCTCTGAGCATATCTTGCCCATAGCCACTTCTTTCTCTTCTTTACAATGTGACTCGTGTAGTGCCACTTGTAAACCCATTCAGAGTCAGCCTGGCTGCTTACAATTCCACCGCGAATTCTGTCGAACATCGCAGTTGAATCAATGTGAAGATCCTCAGTTGTTCCGTTTCCATATAGGTACTCAAAGTCAGCGTGAGTGCTTCCACGGGTAAAGACTCCAAATCGTCCAGTCAAAGGCTCCTTCTTGGACACTGGAATTGTAAACGTCATGGTTGGAATACCATTGATGCTTACCTGAATTACGTGACCAACAAATGCACCTGGATCTCCATAAACACCGTTCTCCATTCGGATTGCAATGTCAATGTCGTACCAAACATTCTTGGAAATAGCCATAGCTACTCCCTTACCCTTATCTGGACCAAATCTTTCCAGCTTTCCAGTCGTCCTTCTGATGTAGAAGTTGCATTCATTTTGATACTTTCTTCCACCAGGAAGTCTGTCTGTTCGGCAAAGCTCAAGGAAGTAGCCCTTGTCCTTTGTTCCCAGATTGAATGCAATTCCTGCCATTCCGTTGTTGTATCCTGAATCGCGGAATCGCAGCCTTGTGCCGACATACCAAATACTCTTGTCTGACTCGCTACCACGAGATGCCACATAGCATGTGTTGACATTCGTCTTGGTTGTTGCCTTCAAGCTGATCGTGGACTGATCCTTATTGTGAACAAATCCACCAGTCCATGTCTTGTAGTCCCCCTTGTAATTGGCAACCTTTACTCCATATCCAGACGCGTCATCCTTGTGAGCTGCCGGATATGTATTCCATAGACCTCGTTCGACACTTCCATACCAACCAGAGAAGTAGTTCTTGTAGGCAAGTTCTGGTGAGCTAAGCTCCTCGTCCACCTGCTTCTTTTCGTCGGCATTCTTGAGCGCCTTGAATGTAAGAACGTTGGACTTGTTGTAGTACCAATATCCCTTTGTTCCGTAGCGCATCAGTTCACCTTCGATTTCTACAATTCCCTGATAAGGCCACACGGATGCCTCAGAGCCAGTCATACGGATGAAGTTCTGGGTGCTATTCATGCTTTCTCTTAGCTGGCTGCTTCTGAGAACAACATCTCCTTCTGGCTGCCAGACAACATCCATCTTTGGAACTCTTCGAACCATATCAGAAATGCTGGTCTTGCTATATCGAACAGTTACATTGTTTGCCTCGTAATCGTAGTTCTGAGTTAGGTCTACGATGTCAGGCTGCTTTGTTCCATTCTTTACACCATCAAGCTGCCATGCCACCGGGTTTCCGATGTTGTATGCTCGATCTCGTGTGAGAATCTGTAGAATTCCAAATTCGTCAAAGTAGACTGCGCTCTGAGTTGTCACTGCAAGACTGGAGAAGATTTCCCATAGGCTCTTTTCTCCATCGGTCCAGAAATATGGAACAAGGGTGGCCTTGTCGTCATCGATCTTTTCGTAGTTGTAATCGGTGAACCCAATGACATCGCAAAGCTGCCATACAATTCGTCCAAGAGTCATTTGTTCGAAGAACATCTTTGGAGGCTTGATCTCCTGCATAAACTTGGAAGCATCCTTTAGGGATACAGTGCAGGTTTCTTCTCCCTGTCCATTCCATCCATCAACAAACATGGTGAATTGTCTAATGTAGCTGAAACCACTTCCACCGGCCGGTGTCTGATCAATTCCAAGACTGTATGTCATCTTTACATTCTTGTCGATCAGGCCGTAGAACATTGAATCTGGATTGGTATTGTTGTATCGTCCATCAATATTTGAAAGCTCTACAGAGGCTGTGTTTGAGGATGCATTTCCAAGTGGAGTCAAGAAGCTCGTGTCAGACATCGTGAAATTGTAATCTGAACTCATAAGAGTTGGAGTCAGATCAACTTCTAGTCTGGCAGACATCTCGATAACCTCAAGATACTTCTTCAAAACAGAAACAGTGTTGACCATGAGACGGACACCCTTGATTTGAATTGGGTTGTCTCGGTATACAGTCGTGCTCCAGGTTCCATTGGCCTGTCGATAGATTGCTACCTGTCCGTCTGAATTGGCAATAATGTCACTGGCCACTGTAGTCCAAGTGGTTCCATTGGTTGTGATTTGAATATCGTAATCCACAGGCCAGCATCCTGCGGAAGTCTCAAAGAGGAAATACAGTTTGTTAGTCCATGATGAAGTCTTGTAAATTACATATGGCTGAACTGTCTTTGTAAATCCATTAAGGCCACTGATGAGGCTACTTGCCACCGGGCTTGACCAATACTTGTAAACATCATCATAGTCTGCTACGTAGAATCTGGTGTTGGCCGGTCTGTCTGTGTATTCGGTTACAGTTCCCTCAACACCCGCACGTGCCTTTGCAATACCCTTCTTTGAAGGACGAAGTGGATCAACGATTGATTCAATTGGGTAGTATTCAGTATCGTTACCCTCATCGTATTCGGCAGGAGTATTGTCAATGGTCTGAATTCCGGCATATCTGTTGTGATTCCACTCAGCAATAAGTAGAGGCTTGGCCGTAACGGCAAGCCCCTCCTTTAGTAGCTTGTTTACATAGAATGTCGTTGTCTGCATATTTTATACTTGCTCCATACTTACTGATACTTCCCACATGTCATAGGCTCCGCGCTTCACAAGACTGCTGTTGAAGTCTGAGAACATTACGGAATATGTCTCCACTGTTCCGTCTCCATAGCTCAATTCAAGATTGAAGGCCCCTGGGTTTGTGTTGTAGAAATTCTTAATTTCATTGGCTCCCCAGAAGCCATCAACTGTAAAGGCTGCGGAGTGTGGAAGGTTCTGCCATGACACATTGAAAGTACGCTTGTCAGCAACAATGTACTTTCGCATCGTGCCGTCCACCATGCGCTGCTTCTTTTCAATTCGTTCAACGTCAACTGACAGCTCTCCACGGTTATGATCCGTGACGGCATTATTAGCCCATCGCATCAGTCTTGGCTTTGGTAGAATCACTTGACCACCCTGCTCCTTCCTCTGTTGCTCTCAACCTTGTTAAGAACCTTGGTAACAACCTTTTCAAAGTCAATCTCAGTATTGATTGCCTCAGCATTGATATTGAAATTGTAAGTGTTACCGCCTCCAGAGTCAATTCTGTCAATTCCATTCTCTAGCTTAGAGGTTAGTGGAGCTGTTAGAACTGCCTCATTCTTGTGAAGGTTAGCAATGGTGTTGTCATACTTGATCTTTCCACCGACTGCAAGACCAGGAATTCCGAAGGTGCCTGGTGGAACAGTCTGCCCATTACGCCATGTTTCGAAGTGAAGGTGAGGACCAGTTGAATTACCTGTGTTACCAGAGTAACCAAGTAGCTGTCCAGCACGAACACTCTGTCCAACCTTAGCGCTTCTGCTGGAAAGGTGAGCATAAAGCGTTCTGTCCATTCCGTTGGCGACAACAATGTATCTACCATATGAACGGTATCCACCATTTCCATTTCCTCTTAGGTCAGCAGAAGTCTGAACAATACCATTCATTGCAGACATAACTGGAGTTCCAACGCCAACGCCGAAGTCAGTAGCTCTTGGAAGGTTGCTGTGGTTTGCGTATGTTCTAGATACTGGACCGTTTACTGGACGACGGAATCCGCCATTACCAGTAAGAGCCTGGAATGTAGTTGCCGCAACAACCTGACGAGCCATCTGCTCCCACTTAGCATATGCACCAGGGAATCCAGAACGCTGAACTGCCTGAGCCTGCTGAGTTAGGCTGAGCTTTCCTCTTCCCTTCATCGCAAGAAGATGCTCGAAGAACTTACGGGCTGCGTAGGAAGGATTTAGAATCTGCTCCTTTGTTCCCCATCCCTGACTTGGACGCTGCTGGAATAGACCAAGGGAGTCACGGTCACCGTAGTTTAGGTTGCGTAGAGTGGACTCCTGCATAGCGGTCATAATGGAAACGATAAGGTCATTCTGATTTGCACCCATTCCCTTACCTACACCAATAATGGTTGCTGCATTCTTCATCTGCTCTGCGCTTAGACCAATACCACCGTACATTCCCGCCGCGCCTGCAATTGCATTTCCATCAAGGCCCATCATCATGGCCTGCTGAGCACCCTGCTGAATACCTTCCTGAATGATAGCCTGCATCATTCCGGCCATACCAGCACCGAGAACACCAGCGATACCCATGCTGTCTCCGTATCCACCAATTCCAGGCTCTAGGTTTCCATTGTTTAGGTTCTCCATGAAGTCAGTACCGTACTTCTGCACAGCCTTGTTCTTCATCATGAACTCGCCCTTCTTGGCACGAATGTCTACCTCTGAATGAGCACGGCTACCTGAGTAACCAGTTCTACCAGATCCACCGGCCTTTCCTCCAATAAGTCCACCCTCGTGGTGAGAATCTAGAGCCTTGTTCTTTCCAGACTTCTCATTGATTCCAGACTTTGGAAGTGTTCCCTTAGATACCCAAGTTGAGAACTGACCAATTGTTAGACCGAATGCACCCTCGGTGATTTCGTTCGCAACAGCCTTACCAATCTTGTCCCACGCAATTGTGTTCTTTAGATTGGATGCGGCGGTCTTAATATTCTTGTTCAGGCTCTCCTTGATGTACTTGCTCCAGTCGTCACCCTTACCCTTTAGGTTGACACCATACTTCTTGTATGCCTCTTCAACCTTCTTGATATGAGCGTCAAGCTCCTTCTTGTTACGTGGAACAAATGCCTTTAGAGTCGCAAGCTCCTGCTCAATTCCCCACTTGGCCTTTTCGAACTTTCTCTGGACGGCCTTGATCTTGTCCTGAGTCTCCTTCTGTAGAGCCTCGCGCTGAGCCTGAATCATCTTGTTGTATGCCTCACGCTCAATCTGGATCTGCTTGTTGGCACGCTCACGAGCAATCTGCAAAGACTTATTGGCAGCTTCACGCTGAGCGTTTAGAGCCTCCTGCTCACGCTCCTTACGCTTTTCTAGCTGCTTCTTTTCAGCCTCTTCCATCTGCTGAATAACCTTGAGACGACGATCTCTCTCGGCTTCAAGTGAAGTGACCTGCTTGTTAAGTCCCTCAACCTTCTTGTCAGATGCAGACTGGCTAGCTGCTGCGGCATCCTCAGTTGCCCAAGAGTCGAGGTTGGCCTGCATGTTGTTACCAATCTTTGCAGCCTCATCTAGATTACCTGAGTTAATTGCAACATTGAAGTCAATGCCCATGTTGGCCATTTCGGCAGCACGCTGAATACGAGTCTTCTCAGCCTCAAAGATCTTCTGACGGGTTGCCTCGGCATCTTCCTCTGCCTTAATTGCATCCTGAATCTTCTTGATTCGAGCGTCATAATACTTGTTGGTCTGATCAGTGCGCTTGTCCCACTTCTTGTCGTGGTTATCCATGATGGACTCCCACCTGTTATCAAACGCCTTCTGCTTCTTCTCGTACTTCTTGTCAAGAGCTTCCTGCTTGGCTTCGAAACGCTTTTCAGTTCTTTCCTGACGTGCGTCGAATCTGTCGTCTGCTCTCTCCTGTGCCGCATCCAGGGCCTTGGAGCGCCTGTCTGCATTGTTGTTAATGCCGTCGATCTCAGCTTCCATCTGCTGATTCATCAATTCCTCAGCACGCCCTAGCATCTCATCCTGAGTATTCGCGAAAGTGTCCTTGTAGGCGCTGACGAACTGATCAACGTTGTCAGAGTTGGCTTCCCATGCATCCATGTTTTCAGCAAGAGAAACTGTTGACTTGTCGAGAGACTTCTTGAATCCATCCTCTAGCTTTGTGGCATCCTCAAGTCCCGCCATACGACGGTACATGTTCATGATGTTTAGCTTCTCAGCATCGCTTGTTTCGACACCGGCCCTGCTACGCTCACGTAGAGAAGAGTAGTATCCGTCCTCGGCCTGCTTTACGGACCAAAGCTGCTTTTCCATCTTCTGCAATTCAGGCATGTACTTAGCAAGGTCACCGAACTGGTCAGTCGCCTTGCCCTTTGGAATACCCTGCATGTCTGCGAATTCCTTATTGAATCCCTTCATTGCATCAAGAGCACGCTGTGTACGGTGGATCTCCGCTTCGGACATACCAAGCTTACCCATCTCGTAGTCCGCAATTCCATCCTTTGCGTTCTTCTGTAGGTATTCGGTCCAGTCAGCGAATGTCTCAATTCCCATCTTCTTGAAGTCCTTGGAATACTTTTCCTTGTACTTCTTGAATAGGCTTAGTGATTCACTGTTTACCGTCTCGTTGATCTTGTCAAAGACCTTCTTCTTTTCGGAGTCCTGGGTGTTGTCGTAGATGTCCCATAGATCCTTAGCATTCTGCCTTACCTGCTCACCGGCCTTCTGCTGAATAGTAGAAGGATTAGCGAAGAATCGAGCGAAGCTCTCAGATCCGCTCTGATCAAACTTTAGATTAGCAGCATCAGAGAAGTCAGTTGCAGCATCCTTTAGACGCTTCTTTACAACGTCTTCTACATCCTCGAAGTCGATCTTAACCTTTAGCTCGGACTGGAACTGTGCATTGGAGAACTTCTCACCCATGATTGCAAGGGCTACTCGGGTAGCTTCCTGCGCCGCGCTTACTGTTCCACCGTGAAGACGAACCTTTGTTCCCTCTTCAATAGCACGAGCCCACTTCTCAGCCTTTGACGCATCGTAATACTTCTGCATGTCGTTGTATGCGTCCTTGCTGTTCTTCTTGAATTCGTTCATGCGGTCATTCATGGACTTTAGATTCTCTGAATTTGTGGCAACAATCTTCTGCTGCTCGGTGTAAGTAAATCCTAGAGTCTTTGCCCACGCGTCGGCAGACTTTGCAACGTTCTCCTGTTCCTTTCGAGAGGCTGCAATGTTCTTATTAATGATGTACCAAGCTGCACCAATGGCAAGGGCGGCTGCCAGCATTGTTCCCATGATCGCAGACATACCACCCATTGCTGCAATTGGGCCTGCCATTGAAGCGCCAATTGATCTGAATGCTGTTGCTCCACGAGCAGCAATTCCACCAAACATTGAACCGGCTGCTGAGCCAATTGAAGAAAGGGCAGGAAGAACGGCAGTCTTAACGGCTGAACCGAACTTCATTACTGGACCTAGAAGCATTGGACCAATTAGCGCCGCGCCAATTGCAATCTGGGAAACTGTGTACATCATACTGTCAGCATCGGAAGCCATAACTCCCATAAATCCTGCTGCAATAGCTACATTCTGGAAGCTGCTTCCCATCTGCTGCCATGATCTTCTGGTTCTGGCTGCATTCTGATTAATGCTTGCTGCGGAAGCCTGAGCCGCCTGCCAATTTCTAACCTCAGCCTGAGTAAGAGTTCTACCAGTTGCGTCACGGTATCCTGCACCAGTCGCAACAATTGGACCCTGAACGGCAGGAGTAGCAGGAGTAGGAGTTGGCGTAGTTGTTGGAATAGGCGCTCCAGAAACCGTTCCTTGACGTACACCTAGTCCACCTCTGGCCTGTGCATTGTTCAATCCAACCTGAGCACCCGTAGCTCTTGTCAGAGCCATTGTTAGTTCATTGATGACTGCGGTTAGAGATGCAATTTGACCAGCCTGTGTTTGTGCCGCCTGTCCAGCCTGCATAGAGGCAAGACGTGCTGCAACCTGTTCTGGTAGAAGCGCTCGGAATCTAAATACAAGGCCGAGCATTCCAGCACCGAGCTTTAGAGCCTGACCAAGAAGGTTACCGAATAGACCGGCAAGCATAATGATCGGACCGGCGATAGCACCAGTGATAACTGCAATTGAAGCGAAGGTCTTTACAGGTCCAGGAAGATCATTGAATGCCTTTACGATCTTTGTTACAGCGCCGACAATGTAGCCAGCAACCTCAAGGAACGGCTTACCGGCTTCTGCTAGCTGAACCTTTAGAGATTCAATTGCGATCTTTAGTCGTCCAGACGCAGACTTCTGTAGCGCTTCCATCTCTCGGCTTGCGCTATCTGCCCACTGCTGCTGTTCCTGTCCGGCAATCTTGTAAGCCTTACCAACCTGAGTTGTTTCATCCTCAAGATTACCCATTTCTTCAACAATGGCCTGTAGTCGGGTAGTTTGCTGGGTTCCGAATAGGGCTGCAAAGAGAGCCTGACGATTCTTACCCCTTAGATTTTCAGTCGCCTTATTTAGAGCCACGAATGTCGGGATTACCTCACCGTTTGTCTTGTCAGTTAGCTCTGTTAGTGACTGCTTGGTAAGCAGCTCAAACATATCCTTAGCCTGCTTTGTAGGCTTTAGGACTCGTGTGAATGACGCCTTAATTGCGTTAGCACCTTCGACTGCGTTAATACCACGCGCACGCATAGCAACAAGCAACGTACCAACGTCTTGTAGGCTACCGCCCAGCGTCTTCATAGGTGCAGCGACCTTTGGAATAGCCTTAGAGAAGTCTTCGATAGATAGAGAAGTTGCATTCTCCACCGCGTTCATGTAATTGAAGGATTCAGCTAGCTGGCTTGTATTCTGCCCATAAACAGACTGCAAGGTGATAGTTGTGTCTAGGGCCTTCTGGTAATCCATTTCACCAAGAGTTGCAAGACGCATAACCTCGGTGGTCTTACCAATTAGCTCATTGCCCTTTTCACCGGTCGCCGCTAGGTTTGCCTCTACGCTTAGAGTATCCTTCATTGATGCACCATACTGCTCAGCAGCAGTCTTGGCAGCCCTCATAGAATTAGCTCTTAGGGTTGAAGTTTCTTGTGCATTCTTTGCTGCGTTCTGATCCTTGGTGACAGAGAAGTCGTATACCTTATTGATACGAGTCATCTGAGATTCTACGTCATATGCAAGCTTACCCATTGCAGCACCGGCCGCAAGAACAGGCATCGTCAAACCAACCATTAGCTGACGACCAGCCCACTGAGTATTCTTACCCCACTTGATCATATTCGCTGCTGCGGAGTTGGCAACCTGGCTCACGAGACCCATCTTAATGGCCATCTCGCCCAGTGCGACATTCATGGAAACAGTACCGGCACGCACCTGCGCCAGCGTTTGTCTGAAATTACCTAGGCGTGCTGGAGCGTCCCTAGGCACGATAAGATCGAGAGTGCTGCCGCCGCGTGAATTTGTTGTCCACTGTACAGCGGCAGCCCTGCTCAATGCATACTGCTCACGGAGAACCTGATTAAAAGTCTGACGATTTCTTAGTGACTGACGAAGAGTAACATCCTGCTTCTGCAATGCCTTAGTGTACATTTCAGATGCGGAGGTAACGCGCATTGTCTCAACAGACATGTTGCCAAGACCACGAACGTTATTTCTAAATCCAGCCGCAATCGCTGGAACGGCAGCTCTAGATAGCTGAGCCTGCATAGCAGCAAGCTGAGCGTTAAGTGCCTCAACCTGAGTTGTGGCCTGTCTAAAGTCCGCAGTACCAGTAAAGCGGATGTTAATGTTCTCTATTGTCAGTCACCTTCTTCCAGAATTCCAATGCCGATTTCGGCAAATTCAAGGGTCTCTGGAGAGACCCCCTGATTCTTGGCTTCTGCACGACGCTTGATATCTTCAAACGTGGTCGCCGTACTATCAGTAGGGTCTTCGAGATCGATTCCCTTTAGGGCCGCTGCGAACTTGTTCTTCTGGTAATCCTGATCTCTTTTAGATTCCAGAAGTGATTGAAGTTCGGCCAGTGTTAGATTCTCTTCCATTTCTTCGAAGTTCTTCCAAATACCGAGCAAGAATAGCTCGGCTTCAAGCTTGGCTAGGTCTAGTTTGTCCCAGCCGCCGTCGCCGTCATCATCGCCGCCTTCGCTGCGGCTTCCAGTTCCGGGTCATTCAGCTTGATTCCTGCGCAAATTTCGATAATCTTGTGAACAGTTGGAATGTCCACAGCTTCCTCATACTTCTCATCATCTTCATACTCTGGGTAAAGACTTGATAGACAAATCTTTGCAGCATCAATGATGAAGTCTACTACGTCATCCTCTTCCTTAACCTCTCCAAGTTCCTTCCACTTCTTCATGAACTTGCGAAGGTTCTTAATGTTCAGAGGCTTAAGAGTTACTTCTTCACCATCCTGGAGAAGGATCTCCTCTGTGGTGTATACGCTTGTTGCCAATTTTCCTCCTAGTGTTTGACATCATTATATCAACGGATTGTCACAATCCAAAATGCGAAAGCCCCCTTTCGGGGGCTAACGCTGAAAGTCGTTGTATTAGGCGATGTTCCTGTCCTTGATCACACCGTATTCCTGTCCTGAGAAGCTTGGATCTGGAAGTAGACGGAATGAGACTGGGAATACCGTGGCCTCATTTCTCCTCAGTGAGTGAGAAGAAGACTCGATTGATAGAGCACGTCTTACGTGGTAAATACGCTCTCGCTTAGTTCCTGCATCAGCTCGTGGCGCAGGACCAACGAATGCTACGGAACGCTCGGTTGGCTCGTCTCCTAGAGAACCTGCTGCAATAGCTAGAGTTTCCTCAGTTGCAGTGGTGTCGTAGGTATCATTCTGCTGTCCCCAAACGACTAGAAGATTCTCAAGAGTTGCCTCGGAGAAGGTGGTGTTTACCATAACTCGCATGGACTGCTTGAATAGCTTCGCGGAGTCAAGGAGCTGGTCAACCTCTACCTCACCGTAGTCTGGCTCGTAAGAAACCTCAACACCCTCACTGGTAAATCCTGTGTGTCGCCAGTTGGCAGATCCATCTAGCGCAGGAACATAGCTACCAGTTCCGGATACGGTTGGAAGGGCAGGTGCGCTGGTCCATTCAGTAGAGTCTTCTGCTGAAAGGTAAACGGCAGCGGCACCGATGATAATGTTCTTAACCTTGTACGTCATATTTGCTTTTCACCTCTTTTCTGAAAAAGTATATCGTTTGTGCTGGCTAGACACACTTCCTCAATTGCCTTCATAGTATATGAAGATTGATTATCATGCGAATGCGTTAGACTCGCATACCCTCTTGGTTCAACTGAGAGGTGAAGCATAGATTTACAGTGATTGATCCTGCATATCTTCCGCCTTCTTCTGTTGCCGGTTCGATTGACGCCATGCTGATTACTCTGGTGTACTTGAATTCAAACTTCTTTTGCTCTGTGGTTCCGAACTCTCTTAGATAATCATTGATGTCATCTGCTGTCCAGTCGTATCTCTTGAGTAGTTGATTCAGATAGTTAGAGATCTGTCTGATCTGCTTCTCATTGTCAGAGTAGATAATGTACGCAGCCTGCTCATGCTCAAGCCACCAGTCTTCGTATTCGCCATTGGATGCGTAATTGTAAACAAAGAACGGAACACCAGAGGGCAGGTTTGTAAGCTCTGGCTGCTGCTGCGCCGGAATGAATGGTGATAGACCATTGTACTTTGTAAGATCAATTAGATTCTCTCCACTTAGCTGATCAACGAGAAACTTATTGAGTGCGTGCGTCGCTGTAATGTCGTATGTCATTGTGCCTTCCTCCTCGCTTCGTTCTTTCTGTTTCTTTCCTGTAGGAATTCAAGGGCTAGTCGTGAGCCATCTGCCATTGCTGACTTTGAATCCGCTACAGCAATTCGTCCTGTTCGGAACTTTGCCTTCTTGAATCTTCTCATAAATCTTGATAGAGCACTACCACCGAGATCTCTTTCTAGTACACGCTGAATTTCGCTCTTAAATACTTGGTCTGCTCCTGCTCCACCCCACCAATTGGACCATGCAGCGGTGAAAGCACCAGTTGTTCCCATTCCACCGGGATTTTGCACGAACACTGGACCCTTTGTGAAAATGATGTCTCCACGTTCGTTAGGGAATGCAAGCATCTTAGCTCTCTTAGGCTTCACTGTGACGCCGATGTTGTATTCCATGATCATAGCCTTGTAGATGAATCTGTGCTTGCGCATGAAAGGCTTCTTATTTCCTTCTGGTAGTGGCACAGGCAGCACAGACGCTCTGAATTCAAATGAAGCATACTTGTTGGCTCCACGCCCTCGGATTACATTCTTCCAAAGCTGGTTCTGCGGCACACCGATTCTTCCCCAGTCGTATACGTGGTGAAACTGGTTGGGTGCTGTTGGTGCGATAGCTGACATATATGCATCAAACTTTGATGACATTGCTGAGTGAGCATAATCGAGCACCGGAGCCATGTTGACATCAGCCTTGATTTGAGTAGACAAAGTAGACAGGAAGCCAGTGAGTGCACTGACTTCTGTCGTATCTGCTGTTACTCCGACGAATGCCTTGCCCTTAGCCACTCTGAACCTGTGCCCTCTGCAACAGCGCTGTATTCTCGATGTGATTTCCGAAAGGATCAATTACGGGAGTAGATCCCATAACTTGGAATACAGTAGCTGGCGCTTGATTGATTTCCTCTTCTCGCCAGATGAGCTGACCCTTTGAGTTTGAGATGTTGGTAACTCTGTCATACTTGCTGAGAACAACTGACGCAGGGAACTGAATGATTGCCCAGTCAACGTTTTCATAAATTTCAGAAAACCTCTGAGTAGTTCCTGCTGCACGAATGCCTCCATTCGTTACACCTCTTACCATGCACTTGATAACAAGGGTCTGATCTCCGGGAGTGTCACTGTCTTCGTCTGGTACCCATACTCTATCAATTGCACCAGAATCTGGATCTTGTACGGTCTCCCAATGTCCACCGGGATTTTCCTGTGGATTGGTTCCTGCCTGACGAAGAACAGTTGCCCGCATATTGAATCTTGATGAAATGAGACAGCTCATATTACCACCATGTTGCTTAGCTTGTATGGATTTAGAAGCTGGTCTGCCTTTAGGTTTCCAGTTCCGTCATATGCAGCCTGAGTATATTCAATTCTCCAGTCAGCAGCCTTCATTGAATTGAGGTACTTATCTCTGTAGGCGCTGTCCTGGCAGGCGTAATCTGAAATCAATAGCTTTGCTGCTTCAACAACTGCGACGGGAACTGATTCATATCCCCAGTCACCAATGATTGTGTAAACAGATGTGTACTTGAAGTCTCTCTTCGGAACAACGCCTGGTGCGTAGATTACATTGTTGAACTCATCAAGGACATCATCAGGTGGTGCATCCTTGATCGTCCAGTACGCGCCGGGCTTTCCTCCTAGGAACCATCCTTCACCTCTGATAACAAATGAAGAAGGCTCGTAGACGAACATGTCGTCTGACATATCTGTAAATGACAGGAGAGGCGTTGGAAGGGCTAGCTGAGTGCTGTCGTTACCTGTGACTTCCTTTGTTCCTCTGAACTTTCCGAAAGTCTGCCCAGTGTAAACCTCAATGATCCTTCGTACGATCCTTTCTGCGTCGTACTGGTCTTCTGTGGATACGCCATCTAGAAGATCATTCAGTGCAGAAAGAGGAACAATCGGAGTCACAATGTCAACCCAAGTGACCCGCTGGAATCCTGTCTGCTTCCATACGATCTTCAATGTTCCATCGTATTCTGTGTACTGCCAATTGATTTGAACAGTGTGAATTCCGTTGGATGACGTTACTGGTAGGTTTGTAGAAAGCACTTCGTCACCGCGATAAATATCAGCGGTTAGCGTTCCTGTAACTGGATGCTCCAGCGTAGCCACGCCAGAAGTGTCTCTGTAAATTTCCATGAATGAATTATAGATCCTCGAAGGTTAAATAGCAAAGAGGCCCCGAAGGGCCTCTTATCAGCTATAGAATTCCTTGACTTCTCTTGGTGAAGCGATGCGGAATCCCTCATAGGATTCGATAATGTAATCTGCATCTCTTTCAGCAACAAGGGCGTAAGGATTGGTCTGGGTGAATCGTGCTCCGCGCACTTCGAATGTTCCATTAGCTCTGGTCATTCTTAGTAGAATCTTACTTGTACCGTCGTCTTCCGCTGGCTCATCAAACACCGGGGCTGGCTGAATCTTTTCAGCGCCTTCTGCCGCCTTTACCTGAGCCTGGTGATAGTCAAATGTGACACCGCTTTCAATTAGCTTATTGATGATCACTGACTTGTTATCGGAAGGTTCAACGTCAACTGCATAAGCATCTGCTAGCTCTCGAAGCTCGTCCACCTTCATCTTGTTGTAACTCATATTTCCTCCATAGGACGATTATAACACAGAAAGGAGGGCCGAAGCCCTCCTTCCATTGTGTCACCTAACGAATTAGGATGCAATCTTGACGTTCTTAACGACAACGAATGCGTCGGCGTTCTCAATCTGAGTACCTACACGGCAGTACATTGTGTACTCCGTGGTGTCCTTCTTAGGCTTGAACTCGGTGAAGATCTGGACCTCACGCTTAACACCCCATAGCATGTTGTTAGGGAATGTTAGCCATACATCTGCGTGGTCGCCAGAAGCACCTGAGTAGTCACCATCAAGGGTTTCCTCAAATAGTGGAACCTCCTGCACTGGGATACCGAATGCATTTCCGGTAGTGAAACCGGCAGGACCCTCAGTACGTACACCGCTGTTGATACCCGCAGCCGCTAGGGCCTCTGGAGTAACGTAGTCAGCAGAAGTGTTCTGTAGGCTGAATAGGTAGTCCTGAATTACATTTGAACCAGTGAAGAACTTAAGACCGTTACGACGCTGCATGTACTTACGTGGCATAGCCTTAAGAGCCTTGTTGAAGACTGAACGGTCTACACCGTTTCCGCCGTGGTCAATTACATGACCTCCAGCAAGAGCACGCTTGCGCCATCCATCGAAAGCCTTTAGTAGTGGATTACCGGTTAGGGCAGTGTCACCATTAATTGCTAGATCCTCAAGGTCGTTACCGGCCTGAGTAGCCATTAGACGTGCAATGTGGTCTTCAAGGGCGTCACCCTCGATGTTGTCCTCAAGGGACTCCGTGGAGATTTCCCAGTCTAGACGAAGCTTCTTGGTGGTAAGAGAAATCTTAGAGAAGGTCGCTCCAGCGTTTACACCGTCGTCAACGGCCTCTGTAGCTACTCTCATTAGACGCTCACCAATTCCGAGCTTGTCAATGTCAACTGTATCGGCTCTCATACGGATGGTACGAACCTGGGTACCGAGAACAGTGGCTTCCCACATGTAATCGATGAATCGGTTAGACTGCTCTGCGTTTAGCAGACCACCGCCACCAGATGCTACCTCAGTAGTACGAATGACCTTTTCAATTAGCTCATCGCTCATAGTTGTTGTTCACCTCTTTTCCTTTCAAAGATTTACTTGATGTCGGATACACTGAGGAAGTGTCCGCCCCACTTTGAGCCGTTACCCTTGGTAATGGTCTCTTCCTTTGACGCGCCAACGTCGCCGGACTTCTTAATAGCCGTTTCCTTTTCTACGCTGTCTAGACGCTTTGTAACGTCATCAGCCTGCTTGGAAAGGCTGTCAAACTTTTCGCTGAGTTCGCCGTGCTTTTCGACTAGCTCAGTAAACTTAGAGTCGAAAGCCTTGTTGATTTCCTCAACCTTGCCCTCGATAGCCTTAATTTCCTCAGCAGTGGCCTCACGAGTCTGCTCTAGGCCCTTCTTAATTGTTTCCTGGACCTGTTCTAGCATCTTCTCGAAGTTTGGCTCCTCTGCGCCACCTTCGTCCACCTCTGCTGCGGTTTCCTCACCGGACTCAACAGTTCCATCGGCCTCAACCTCTGGAGCATTCTCAGTTGTTGATTCCTCAACTGGAGTCTCTGATTCGGCGCGACCCTGCTCTGCAACAGCATCGCCTTCATTTCCCTTAGTCACTTGTTCTGCACCTCCTTCGTGAGTGTCCTCTGTGTCAGAAGAATTTCTAAATTCGTTGATTACCTTGGCCATCTTCTCAGAACGAGAAGTGGAATCGGTTTCAAACCAGCCAACGTTCTGCATTGACTTGTCGCATACTGGACATGCATATGAGTCGTCAGCGGTCGTCTTTGCGATTTCATCCTTTGGACACCAAAAGACATTCTCTACGGAAGTTTCTGCGACCATTCCCTTCATCACCTGACCATCAGCAGTCTTCTGAATACTGAATACATTGGCTAGCTGATTAGCAGGATTGTCTACAAGAGAAAGCTCGATAAGCTCATAGTCCTTGATGAATCTTACGTTAGTCTCGGCATCCTTATTCCACTGGGTTTCTGCGTCAACGATGTTTCCACCGATACTGAAACCAGTAAGAGTACCGTCAAGTACCTTTTCCCATGTGTCCTGAGCACCCTTTGAAACGTAGACAGTTGCGAAAATTCCACGATAGAACTTCTCAGTCGTTGGGTCGTAGAATTCTTCTTCCCTGAAATCGACCATCTTTCCTACCGCGATTGGCTGATGCATCTCACGGATGTTTCCACGGAATCGTGAAAACGCCTTTTGGCTAGCCTCAGCTAGCACAATGTCACCGTGTGAGTCGAAGTTGTCAAGAGTGGCAAATCCACTAACCTGACGAGTCTCCGCATCATACTTCGCAATTGGCATAGTCAGACGGAGATTATCTCCATCGGAATGCCAGGATGCCTTTTCAATCTTCATGTTCATATAGTATTGACTTTGTTATTATCATGCAACTCAGGATCAATAAACTTCCTGTTGACCCTCAAATTGATGGCTACGAAGGCGCAGTACAGGCTTACCATGAACGCATTAATCCATCCTACTGACTCCCAAGAGCCAAGGATATAGAATACTGCGATGACAAACCAGTAGTAAAATCCTGCCGCCGCGCCTGTGTGCAATGGTCGGTAGCTCTGCTTCCATACTCCTCGAAGCATAAGTGTTCCGATGCACATTGCTGCAATACCCCAGAGTAGTTCTGGAGCCAAACTTTCCATGAATTCGTAAATTGGACTTCTGTTGAATGTTGCCCAAGGAAGGGCCAGCCACAATCCCCACACGAAAGTGTATGCTCCCATGATAGAGATTGCGGCTGTATTGATTGGCTTCCTTAGTCCACGAGCAATTTCATCTGTCTTGTGCCAGACCTTACTTGTCACTGAACTTGCCTTCCGTCACCCTTAGCGTTTCTTCCTTCTCCTGAGTTATCCGGAGAATTGGCTGAGCGTTCCGCGTCACGCTGCCTTGTTTGATTTGTCTGAGCCCTTGCCTCGGCCTGCTGTTGAGGCTTCTGCTCGACCACCTTGTCACCACCATCTAGGCCAGGCATACCCTTACGAGCGCGAATCTCGTTTGGAGTCATCCACTGGTTTCTAATGGCTCTCTCATCAATCTTGCTCTGTGTATCTTCGTCAGTAAGAGATAGCTCATTGAGGTGAATCAGGAATACGTCAGTAACTTCACGCATGATCTTGTTCAGCTTGTTTTCAAAGATAGTCTGCTCTGGACGGCACACCTGCTCCTTGAAAGTCTTGTCAGCATCTCTTGCAACTGCCAGGCTTACACCTTCTGCAAGACCAACCTTTGAAATAGGAACTCGGTGAGCCATGAGGATGTCATTCAGGTTTCCCTTACGGTAGTTATTAAATGATGAATCCTGGGTTCCAGCTTCCACCGGCTTCATTTCAAATGATGTCTTTCGGTCCTGCTCGTCAGGTGGCAGAGGAACATACAGAGTTCTGTGATTCTTTCCCTTTAGAGAAGTCTGGAAGAACTCGGTAATACGTCGCTCTGCTGCTGGAGAAAGCTTTCCACCCTTAATGATGATCACATAACGTGGAACGGCCTTGTTCTCGAAGTAATCAAGATTGAATCGTGTGGCGAATTCATTACCTGCCACAGCGGCCTTTGCAGCAACAATGTCAGGAATTCCATAAAATCCATTGCTTGGTGCATACTTCTTGATGTGGATTACTTCATTTGGCCTACTGTCTCCTCCAACTGGGTCAGTCGTCTTGCTGTCTCCGAAGTTACGGAAGAATACTGCCTTGTTTGAAATGATCTGAACAAAGCCATCTCTCGCCTGTCGGATTCGCATACTGGTTGAAGGAACGTGACCGATGTAGCCAATTTCTCCAGTGTTCTTTCTGCCGATTTCAAGGTATCCGTTTCCAGTAACCTCGTAGTCTGTCCAAACCTTGATCAGAGTTTCAATGAAGTCATCTTCCTCATTGCAGCTAGCGATCCAATCCATTAGACGCTGCTTTTCTCTTTCAAGCTTGGCTCTGGCCTTCTTAGTCTTGTCTTCTCCGTCAATCTTATCAAGGGCTTGCTTGGTCGCCGGGCTTTCTACGAGATCGTATCCAAGTCCAACAATGTTAGCAACCTTTGCCTTTACTGCTGAGTAGTGTGGAGGAGAAACTTCATATAGCTTTGCTAGATAATCGAGGTTGTATGGCGGAAGGATTACCTTGAATGCATTGTATCCAGTGATCTCCTCCGTTTCAATCTTCTTTGAGGCAGCACCATCTGTACCACGATAGAACTTGTTGATCTGCTTCGTGGTACTGATCTTGAAGGAACGTGAAAGCCCGTCCATCTCCTTGATCTCGGAAGCCTTCTTTAGGAATGGATCAGGATCGTGATCAATTGTCCTTGAGACTTCGTTACCTAGGGAGACTTCAATGAACTGTTCCTCTTCTGCCTCTACAACTCGATTATCGGTCATTGTGCTCCTTGTAAATCTGCTCGCTTACCAGAGCAGGGATGTCATTTTCGTCTGGAATAAGTCCGAATGACTGACGCTGCTTCTGATATTCGAATTCATCATCATCAATCTTTCGATGTCCAGACAGGAAGTAAGGCTTCCCAGCCATGATTCCGTAGTGACGCACAGCCTCGGTAAGCTCGTTAATACGCTTCTGGTCGCCCTTCATGGCAGCGATAGAAAGAAAGTTTCCTTCGTCGTCTCCGACCCACTGTCCATTAGGCATTTCCCAGACGTAAACTCCGTAAGCGGCTTCGTCTACTACCTGCATTCTTTGCTTCTTCATGGACATATCATAAGGACATTGGCATTAAAAAGCAAAAGTGGCCCCGACATTGGGGCCACATGCTTATCCAGCAGGAGAAATTGACCAAACATGCGCATACAATAGCGCTTCTGGGTCAGGAGTAGTAATTCCAATGATAGTGCTGTCATCGATTGAAAGCCCTGGAAGACCTAGATATGCTGAATACATCTGCTGTAGACCAGCAAGGGAGATGTCTCCATAGATCGCTGATGCCTGAGCAATCTGAGCATTTGCTACGCCGATCGTTAATGCGTAATTGCCCGGCGTTGTGAAGACTCCTCCAATGTGATACCAACTATCAGAAGTAAACACAGTAGATCCACTGGTTACTGAAACTCCATTTACAGTAACTGATGAGAATCCAGAAAATACAATTGTGTTTCCTGAGCGAGAGATACTAGCAGATCCAGCAGTGATGATGTTTCCAGCCACTGGCTTGATCCACATATCGATTCCATTGATGTTGAGATCTCCCGGTTCTTCTTCTCCGCTGTAAGATCCATCAATTGCCACCGCGATATTTCCAGTAAGAATCTTGATTCCGTTGTCATCTGCATATTCAATTGGCTCATAGAACTCTCTTGCCATAACTGCTGTGCCACTCAAGGTCGCGGCTCTGTCGCTTCTTGTCCCGAGAAAAGCCTTGTCTGCGTATCCAACAATCTGAATCCAGTCCACATAGCTCTGGTCGTCCACAATGCCACCGGCAAAAGTCACTCGGACGGCAATTGAATCAGTTTCTGTAAGAGAGAATGAATTGGCATTTGTTACTGCCTGCCACGTGCTTCCACCATCAATTGAACAATCAATTGTGAATGATCCTTCACCCTTATATCTGATTACAGCATCAGTGATTCCGGCAATTGTCATTCCCAACTCCATTGAACCAATCCAGACGCCAGGAAGGGATGTATTTTCGTAAACAGGAACAATGAGTCCGTCTACAACCTCTTCCGTCTCTGTTTGAGTATAAGAAGGAACAATGATGTCATTTGCAATAACGATATCTGTCATCGCTCCATCAGACCACTCTGTTGTATCCCAAAGCTTAGAGACTCCGATGTTTCTGGCTGAGTCTGCAAAGTTCCAGTGGCTTGCATCGTTATATCCAGCGATTGCTTCACTCGTGTCAACTGCAACACCATTTGAATAATGCTTGGCAACAGTTTCCCCACTAAGAGCAAATGCATAAATTGCTGGAGCATCAAGAGCGATTGTAGATGATGTTGATGACTGGCCAGCGATCAAATCAGAGCTAACGAAATTGTATGCGTCTGCATTCTGTTCGTCTGTCATATCGATTTCGGCAACTAGCTGTCCGTCGATGTAAAGAGAATTCTTTCCGTCTGTGTGGACTCCTACAACGTGGAATGACTTAGCAGTGTCGTACTTGTAGCTGACTTCTGACGCCGGGGCCGTTAGATACTTTGTTCTGAAATAGATTCTGTTCTGAGTGATCGTTAGACCATCATAGTTTGAGTTGTGACTCATTATGCTAACTTCACCAGTGATGGCGAGTGGCTTCACCCATGCCTCTAGAGAGAACTGACGTGACTCGTAGCCTTTGTTAAAAACGGGGTCGTCCATCTGGAGTTGGTTGGTATTCTGCAATACTAGAGCGTTACCTGAGCCACATACAAGAGCAGGGTGCTGTACCGCAGTAGAAGTTAGATCAGCTTGTCTGAAACTTCCTGCGGAGTCGTCGTACACCGGGCCATTTCCGTCTAGCTTCCAATAAGAGAATGGAGAATCTGCTAGGACTTGTAGTTGATAGGACATGTAACCATTATATTCCATGTTCACATAAACGCAAAAGGCCGAGTCCGAAGACCCGGCCAATGCGGTAATATAATCCATCCTAAGTAGCGCCGCACGCAGCGCCCTAGACAACCCGGACTCATTTCCATAGGCTGTACTTAGATT